>Ga0105237_10000866_pt1 | contig 41152 bp, 41 predicted proteins | sample KBSC24metaG_FD_81520 | JGI IMG/M metagenome (GOLD analysis project Ga0105237, IMG submission 81520) | Corn rhizosphere microbial communities from Kellogg Biological Station, Michigan, USA - KBS C2-4 metaG | ecosystem: Host-associated > Plants > Roots > Rhizosphere > Soil | place: Michigan, USA...
CCGGCGGCACTGTTGCGACGCCGAACCCAGCCCTCCAACTCGGCGCGTTCATCCCCGGTCAACACGATCTTCGCAGCATGCGGTGACGGCATCACCCATACTAACAAGAACCCACGAATTAATAACTCATGACACTAGGTCGCGGCGGTCATAGGTGAGTGGCTCCGAGCGGAATGCCAACCCGGCCTTGGCGATTGCCGGATCGTGTGACGGGCGCAGCGACGCGTTGAGTCCACCGGACGCTTGATACATCAGGTACCAGCCGTCCAGTCCGGCGGTGTCCGGTGCGGTGAACCACGCGTTGTAGCCGCCAAGCGGTTTGAGGAACTGCTCCTCGGGGCCGAAGACCAGACGCCGCACTGCCGAATGCGGGCCGTCGGCCCCCACGACGAGGTCCGCCTTCAGGGTCGTCCCGTCGGACAGGGTGGCCTCGACCCCGTCGTCGGATTGGTGGAGCTGCTCGATCCGGGTGTCGAACCGGTACTCGACGGTGTCCTTGGTGGCTTGATGGAGCACGTCGACCAGATCGCCGCGCAGGATCTCCAGTTTCGACACGATGCCGTTGCCGTCGAACGCCTCGACGGGCATTTCCGCCCGACGGCTGCCGTCGGCGCGGACCCATGCGATGCCGCGTTGTGCCAGTGAGTGGTCGACCATCTGGTCGAGCAGGCCCATTCGCTCCACGACGTCCCGCCCGGCGCCACGCAGGTCGACCGTCTGCCCGCCAGGTCGGATGCCTGAGGCCAATTCGACGACCACCACGCGGTAGCCGTCGCGTGTCAGCCAGTGCGCCAAGGCCGGTCCGGCGACACCGGCACCGCTGATCAACACCGTCGGCTGCGTCATGATGCTAAGCGTATGGCATACGCATTTTGGCCGGCAATGGGGGCCGCCGCGCTCGCGAACGGTCGGAAGTCCGCACTGGGTAACTCCTGCCCACCGCACAACCGGTGCACATCGCGCACCTAGGTCGTGGGCATTGACTGATGTCATGGACCGCGAAACGACCGACACCACAACCACTGTCGTCCTCGTGCTGGACGGCGACACCGATGCTGGATACCGCGCGGCACGCAAGTTGCTTGCCGACGGATGCAGGGTCGCGGTGACCGGCCGCCATCCGGATCGCGTGGTCAGGGTCATGCACGGCTACTCCGCCGATCAGGTGATGGCCGTCGCGGCCGACGTCACCGACCGACGCCAGTGGAATCGCGTCACCGAGGCGGTGCGGGACAGGTTCGGTCGGCTCGACACCGTCATCCGGGCCGAGGACAGTGGGGCGAGCGAAGCGACGGGGGGAACTACCGCACGGCGCGCCGCCGCCTTCGAAACTGCTGTGAGATCACGCAATCGGCGCGTGGCGCGGTCTCCCCGCAGGCTCGGCGCCCAGGTGTGGGCTCAGAGCTCGAGCGCGTCGTAGGTGCGGCGGACGAAGCGCGGCTGGGCGGCCTGCAGCTTGGCCACCGCCGTGTTGCCCGCCACCGCAGCGGCGGCAAAGTCGGAGCTCAGATCCGGATGGTTCTGGATGAGGTACAGGATGATCAGGTCCGCCGAAGGGTCGGCCTGCCACCACGTCCCGTACGCACCCGGCCAGCTGAACGTGCCCAGTCCGCCTGGCCCGTAGAGCTGATGTGTCTTTGCTGGGACGGTGACCACCGAGAGGTTCAGCCCGAAGCCACGGCCACGCCAGAACGGCATGCCGAGGAACGGGAACTTCTTCTGCTCATCGGTCAGGCGGTCGGTACGCATCGCGCGGACCGACTCCTCCGACAGCACGCGGACACCGTCGACCGTGCCGTTGCCGAGCAGCATGCGGATGAAGGCGAGGTAGTCGTCGGCCGTCGACCAGAGCCCTGCGCCGCCCGCGCAGAACGTCGGCGGGACCACGGGTGCGGGGCCCATCACGTCGTCGCGCAGGGTGCTCTGCTCGTCCAGCTGGTACATCGTCGCGGCCCGACGACGGCCCTCGTGACTCACCGAGAACCCGGAGTCGGTCATGCCGAGGGGTTCGAAGATGCGCTCGGCCAGGACGTCGGGCAGCGGCTTACCCGCGATCCGCGACAACGCGATGCCCAAGACGTCGGTGGAATGGCTGTAGGTGAGGTGATCGCCTGGCTGATGAGCCAGCGGCAGCCGGGCGAGCTCGGCCAGCCAGTGGTCCTGATCCTGGCGGAACCTCAGCTTGGCGTAGGCCCGGCTCAGCGGCGGGGCCACCGAGAACGCGTACGCCATGCCGCTGCGATGCGTCATCAGGTCGTCGAACGTGATGGGCCGTTGCAGGGGCACGGTCTTGTCGAGCGGCCCGGCCGGGTCGGCCATCACCCGCAGGTCGGCGATCTCGGGCAGATACGGCGCCACCGGGTCGGTCAGCGCGAACCTGCCCTCCTCGACCAACGTCATCGCGGCAGCCACCGTCACGGGCTTGCTCATCGACGCGATCCGGAAGATGGTGTCGCGCTGCATCGGCAGGCCGGCGTTGACGTCGCGGTGGCCGAGCTCGCCGACCTGCAACACCTTGCCGCCCTGCCACACCATGGTGACCGCGCCCGCGAGCAGACCCGCGTCGATCACCTCGCGGATGGACGTCTGGTTGCCGTCGAGATTCACCGTGTCAGCGTACTCAGCAACGCTTCGCCGCCGCAGCCCGTCGTTTCGTCGCGCGGAGCGCGGGTGCTAAGCTGCCGCGGAAGTTCGACGTCCTTTAACGATCCGTCCAGAGAGGCGGAGAAGGAGGTCCAGGTCATCTTGGGTGTCTCAGGTGTTCCAGCATCCCCCAGCCCCGACCGGGAATTGATGTCCGCAGCCGACGTAGGCCGGACCATCTCGCGCATCGCGCATCAGATCATCGAGAAGACCGCGCTTGACGGCCCCGACGCGCCGCGCGTGCTCCTGCTCGGCATCCCCACCCGCGGCGTCACACTCGCCGCCCGGCTGGCCAACAAGATCCAAGAGTTCGCGGGCGTGACCGTCCCGCACGGCGCACTCGACAACACGCTCTACCGCGACGACCTCGGTACCAAGCCACCCCGCCCACTCGAGGAGACGTCGATCCCCGCGGGTGGCATCGACGACGCGCTCGTCATCCTCGTCGACGACGTGCTCTACACCGGTCGGTCCGTGCGCGCCGCTCTGGACGCCCTTCGCGACATCGGCCGTCCGCGGGCGGTGCAGCTCGCCGTCCTGCTCGATCGCGGCCACCGCGAACTGCCGCTACGTGCGGACTACGTCGGCAAGAACGTCCCGACCTCGCGCAGCGAGAACGTCAAGGTGCGTCTGGCCGAGAACGACGGCGGCCACGAAGGGGTGTCGATCGCACCGTATGGAGGACCCGCGCGATGAAGCATCTGCTCTCGGCAGCCGACCTGACCAGGGACGAGGCGACCGCCATCCTCGACGACGCCGACCGGTTCCGCGAGGCCCTGGTCGGCCGTGAGGTCAAGAAGCTCCCGACGCTGCGTGGCCGCACGGTCATCACGATGTTCTATGAGAACTCGACCCGCACCCGGGTGTCCTTCGAGGTCGCGGGCAAGTGGATGAGCGGCGACGTGATCAACGTCAGCGCATCGAGCTCGTCGGTGTCCAAGGGCGAGTCGCTGCGCGACACCGCGCTGACCCTGCGCGCGGCAGGTGCCGACGCGCTGATCATCCGCCACCCGGCTTCCGGTGCGGCACAACAACTTGCGGAGTGGACCGCCGAGGCGGACGGGGCGGGGCCCAGCGTCATCAACGCGGGCGACGGCACGCACGAGCATCCGACGCAGGCACTGCTCGACGCGCTGACCATCAGGCAGCGTCTCGGCAGCATCGACGGCAAGCGGATCGTCATCGTTGGCGACATCCTGCACAGCCGGGTGGCCCGCTCCAACGTCCTGCTGCTGGCCACGCTCGGCGCCGAGGTGGTGCTGGTCGCCCCGCCGACGCTGCTGCCGGTCGGCGTCTCCACCTGGCCGGTCGCGGTGTCGCAGAATCTGGACGCCGAGCTGCCCGCCGCCGATGCGGTGTTGATGCTGCGGGTGCAGGCCGAGCGGATGAACGGCGGGTTCTTCCCGTCCGCACGCGAGTACTCGGTGCTCTACGGGCTCTCGGAGAAGCGCCTTGCGCAGCTGTCGGACGACGTGGTGGTGCTGCATCCCGGGCCGATGCTGCGTGGCATGGAGATCGCGTCTTCGGTCGCCGACTCGTCGCAATCGGCAGTGCTGCAACAGGTTTCCAACGGTGTACACGTGCGGATGGCGGTGCTCTTCCACTTGCTGGTCGGCGCAGGACGGGAGGCGATCAGCGCATGATCATGATCCGCAACGTACGGCTCTACGGTGAGGGCGATGCCGTCGACGTCCTGGTCTCCGATGGTCAGATCGAAGCGATCGGACCCGGGCTGAGCGTCCCGGACGATGCCGACGTCGTCGACGCCACGGGGCAGGTGCTGCTGCCGGGGTTCGTCGACCTGCACACCCATCTGCGCGAGCCCGGCAGGGAGTACGCCGAAGACATCGAAACCGGTTCGGCGGCAGCAGCACTCGGCGGGTACACCGCGGTGTTCGCGATGGCCAACACCGACCCCGTCGCCGACAGCGCCGTGGTCACCGATCACGTCTGGCACCGCGGGCAGGAAGTCGGCCTCGTCGACGTCCACCCGGTTGGCGCAGTCACCGTCGGACTGGCGGGCAAGCAACTCACCGAGATGGGCCTGATGGCCGCGGGAGTCGGACGGGTGAAGATGTTCTCCGACGACGGCATCTGCGTGCACGACCCGCTGGTCATGCGCCGCGCCCTGGAGTACGCCACCGGGATCGGCGTCCTTATCGCCCAGCACGCCGAGGAACCTCGGCTGACCGTCGGTGCCGTCGCGCACGAGGGTCCCAACGCCGCGCGACTCGGCCTGTCGGGCTGGCCGCGCGCCGCTGAGGAGTCGATCGTGGCCCGCGACGCACTGCTCGCCCGCGATGCGGGCGCCCGGGTGCACATCTGCCACGCGTCGACGGCTGGCACCGTCGAGTTGGTGAAATGGGCCAAGGAGCAAGGCATCTCGATCACCGCCGAGGTCACCCCGCACCATCTTCTGCTCGACGATTCGCGGCTGGCCAGCTACGACGGCCGCAACCGGGTGACTCCACCGCTGCGTGAGGCCGGCGATGCCGAGGCGCTGCGCCAGGCTCTCGCCGACGGCGTCATCGACTGCGTCGCCACCGATCACGCGCCGCACGCCGAGCACGAGAAGATGTGCGAGTTCGCCGCGGCCCGTCCAGGGATGCTCGGATTACAGACGGCGCTGTCGGTGGTCGTCGAGACCATGGTGCGCACCGGCCTGTTCACCTGGCGCGACGTCGCGCGGGTGATGAGCGAGGCGCCTGCGCGCATCGTCGGCCTTCCGGATCAGGGCCGCCCACTGGAGGTCGGTGAGCCCGCCAACCTGACCGTCGTCGACCCCGACGCCACGTGGACGGTCAGCGGCACCGAGCTCGCCAGCCGCTCGGACAACACACCGTTCGAGTCCATGGCGCTGCCGGCCGTGGTGACGCTGACGATGTTGCGCGGCAAGGTCACTGCACGTGACGGCAAGAGTCCCGCATGAATACTCCGACGCTGGTCGCATCGCTGATCATGGCGGTACTGGTGGTGCTGCTGATCGCGTTCATCATCCGCCAGATGATGCGTGGCTGGCTGCACCGCGCTCAGCGGCAGGTCGAGCTGATCGGCGCGCTGCCGCCACTGCCGGACACCGTTGGGCCGGCGATCATTCCGGCCACCAAGGGCCTCTACGTCGGCAGCACCATCGCGCCGAGCTGGCAGGACCGGATCGCGGTCGGGGATCTGGGCTTCCGGGCCAAGGCGACGCTGACCCGCTATCCGGAGGGAATCATGCTGCAGCGCAGCGGCGCGGGCCCCATCTGGATTCCCGAGGAGGCCATCACCGCGATCCGCACCGAACGCGGCATCGCAGGCAAGGCACTGACGCACGACGGCATCTTGGCGATCAGGTGGCGTCTGCCGTCGGGCACCGAGATAGACACGGGCTTCCGCGGCGACGACCGTCGCGAACTGGCCAACTGGGTAGAGGAGGACGCCGCATGAGTGGGAACAGGGCAGTGCTCGTCCTCGAGGACGGACGGGTGTTCACCGGAACCCCGTTCGGCGCGATCGGGCAGACCTTGGGCGAGGCGGTGTTCTCCACCGGGATGTCCGGCTATCAGGAGACATTGACGGACCCGAGCTATCACGGGCAGATCGTCGTCGCGACCGCGCCGCAGATCGGCAACACCGGCTGGAATCAGGAAGATGCCGAGAGCCGCGCCGACAAGATCTGGGTGGCCGGGTACGCGGTGCGGGATCCGTCGCCGCGCGCCTCGAACTGGCGGGCCACCGGCACACTCGACGACGAACTGGTCCGCCAGGGCGTCGTCGGCATCGCGGGCATCGACACCCGCGCCGTCGTCCGTCACCTGCGCACTGCGGGGTCGATGAAGGCAGGCGTGTTCTCGGGGGATGCGCTCACCGACGTCGAGGAGCTGCTCGCACGCGTCAACGGCCAGCCGTCGATGCTCGGTGCCGACCTCGCGGGCGAAGTGAGCACCGACGACGTCTACGTCGTGGAACCCGAAGGCATGCAACGGTTCACCGTGGCGGCGCTCGACCTCGGCATCAAGACCAACACGCCGCGAAACTTCGCACGGCGCGGCATCCGCAGCCACGTGCTGCCGTCGTCGGTGAGCTTCGACCAGATCGCCGACCTGAAGCCGGACGGGGTGTTCCTTTCGAACGGGCCAGGCGACCCGGCGACCGCCGACCACGTCGTCGAGGTGACGCGGCAGGTGCTCGGAGCCGGAATCCCGTTGTTCGGCATCTGCTTCGGCAACCAGATCCTCGGCCGCGCGCTGGGACGGTCCACCTACAAGATGGTGTTCGGCCACCGCGGCATCAACATCCCGGTGATGGACCACGCCACCGGACGCGTCGCCGTCACCGCACAGAACCACGGCTTCGCCCTCGAAGGCGAGGCGGGCGAGGAGTTCGACACGCCGTTCGGCCGCGCAGTGGTCAGCCATACCTGCGCCAACGACGGCGTCGTCGAGGGCATCAAACTGGTTGACGGGCGGGCATTCTCGGTGCAGTACCACCCCGAGGCCGCGGCGGGACCGCACGACGCGAACTACCTGTTCGACCAATTCGTCGACCTCATGGCACGGGAGGGGAACCGCTAGATGCCCACTCACCACACCGCCAGCGTGCAGGTTTGCGCGGATTCATCCGGCGTGTCGTGTGCAGACATGCACGCTCGCGCCATAGAGGGCAGGGGGGACCACTAAATGCCACGCCGCACAGACCTCAACCACGTACTCGTCATCGGCTCCGGGCCGATCGTCATCGGCCAGGCCTGCGAGTTCGACTACTCCGGCACCCAGGCCTGCCGCGTGCTGCGCGCCGAGGGGTTGCAGGTCAGTCTCGTCAACTCCAACCCGGCGACCATCATGACCGACCCCGAGTACGCCGACAACACCTACGTCGAGCCCATCACCCCGGCGTTCGTCGAGAAGGTCATCGCCCAACAGGCCGAGCGCGGCAACAAGATCGACGCGCTGCTGGCGACCCTCGGCGGGCAGACCGCACTCAACACCGCGGTCGCGCTCTACGAGAACGGCGTGCTCGAGCGCTACGGCGTCGAGCTCATCGGTGCGGACTTCGAGGCGATCCAGCGCGGCGAGGATCGGCAGCGGTTCAAGGACATCGTCGCCAAGGTCGGTGGCGAGTCGGCGAAGTCGCGGGTGTGCTTCACCATGGACGAGGTCCGCGAGACCGTCGAGGAACTGGGCCTGCCCGTTGTCGTCCGCCCGTCGTTCACGATGGGTGGCCTCGGCTCCGGCATGGCGCACTCGGCCGAGGACGTCGAACGGATGGCGGGCTACGGGCTGTCCTCGTCACCGAGCGCGAACGTGCTGATCGAGGAATCGATCTACGGCTGGAAGGAATTCGAGCTCGAGCTGATGCGCGACGGCCACGACAACGTGGTGGTGGTGTGCTCGATCGAGAACTTCGACCCGATGGGCGTGCACACCGGTGACTCGGTCACCGTCGCGCCTGCGATGACGCTGACCGACCGCGAGTATCAGACGATGCGCGACCTGGGCATCGCCATCCTGCGGGAGGTCGGTGTCGACACCGGTGGCTGCAACATCCAGTTCGCCATCGATCCGGCCGACGGGCGCCTCATCGTCATCGAGATGAACCCCCGGGTGTCGCGGTCGAGTGCGTTGGCGTCCAAGGCCACCGGCTTCCCGATCGCCAAGATCGCCGCCAAGCTGGCCATCGGCTACACGCTCGACGAGATCGTCAACGACATCACCAAGGAAACCCCGGCCTGCTTCGAGCCGACCCTGGATTACGTCGTGGTCAAGGCGCCGCGCTTCGCGTTCGAGAAGTTCCCAGGCGCCGACCCGACGCTGACCACGACGATGAAGTCGGTCGGCGAGGCGATGTCGTTGGGCCGCAACTTCATCGAGGCGCTCGGCAAGGTGATGCGCTCGCTGGAGACCGGTCGCGCGGGGTTCTGGACGGGCCCCGACCCCGACGTCACCCTCGACGACGTCCTCGAAGGCCTCCGGACGCCGGTCGATGGCCGCCTCTACGACATCGAGCTGGCGTTGCGACTCGGTGCCACGGTGGAAGAGGTCGCCGACGCGTCCGGCGTCGACCCGTGGTTCGTCGAGCAGATCGCCGTGCTGGTCTCGCTGCGCAACGAACTGCTCAACGCGCCGGTGCTCGACGATCGGCTACTCCGCAGGGCCAAGCACAGCGGGCTGTCCGACGGCCAGATCGCCGCGCTGCGACCGGAACTGGCAGGCGAGAACGGCGTCCGCGCCTTGCGCCAGCGGCTCGGCATCCACCCGGTGTACAAGACGGTGGACACCTGCGCTGCGGAGTTCGAAGCCAAGACGCCCTATCACTACAGCACCTACGAGCTCGACCCCGCGGCAGAGACGGAGGTCGCACCGCAGACCGAACGGCCCAAGGTGCTGATCCTGGGCTCCGGGCCGAACCGGATCGGCCAGGGCATCGAGTTCGACTACAGCTGCGTGCACGCCGCAACGACGTTGAGCGAAGCAGGTTTCGAGACCGTGATGATCAACTGCAACCCCGAGACCGTGTCCACCGACTACGACACCGCCGATCGGCTGTACTTCGAGCCGTTGACCTTCGAGGACGTTCTCGAGGTCTACCGCGCCGAATCTGCCTCGGGCGCAGGAGGCCCCGGTGTCGTCGGCGTGATCGTGCAACTCGGTGGGCAGACGCCGCTCGGCCTGGCCCAGCGGCTCGCCGACGCCGGCGTGCCCATCGTCGGGACCAGCCCCAAGGCCATCGACCTGGCCGAGGACCGCGGCGAGTTCGGCGAGGTGCTCAACCGCGCAGGGCTGCCCGCACCGCGGTTCGGCACCGCGACGAGCTTCGACCAAGCCCGCCGCATCGCCGCCGACATCGGCTACCCGGTTCTGGTCCGGCCGTCCTACGTGCTCGGCGGGCGCGGCATGGAGATCGTCTACGACGAGCAGACCCTGCACGGCTACATCACCCGCGCCACCCAGCTGTCGCCCGAGCATCCCGTCCTGGTCGACCGCTTCCTCGAGGATGCCATCGAGATCGACGTCGACGCACTGTGCGACGGCACCGAGGTGTACATCGGCGGCGTGATGGAGCACATCGAGGAGGCCGGCATCCACTCCGGCGACTCGGCGTGCGCCCTACCGCCCGTGACGCTCGGCCGCCAGGACATCGAGTCCGTGCGGCGTGCCACCGAGGCCATCGCGCACGGCATCGGCGTGGTCGGCCTGCTCAACGTGCAGTACGCGCTGAAGGACGACGTGCTCTACGTGCTCGAGGCCAACCCGCGCGCCAGCCGCACGGTCCCGTTCGTCTCAAAGGCTACGGCAGTGCCACTCGCAAAAGCGTGTGCCCGAATCATGCTGGGCTCCACCATCGCTCAGCTCCGTGACGAGGGAGTCCTGGTCAAGACGGGCGACGGCGCCAGCATCGCGCCGAACGCGCCGATCGCGGTGAAAGAGGCGGTGCTGCCGTTCAACCGGTTCCGCAAGGCCGACGGCTCGCAGGTCGACTCGCTGCTCGGACCGGAGATGAAGTCGACCGGCGAAGTGATGGGCATCGACCGCGACTTCGGCACCGCGTTCGCCAAGAGCCAGACCGCGGCGTACGGCTCGCTGCCCGCCGACGGCACGGTCTTCGTCTCGGTGGCCAACCGCGACAAGCGCTCACTGGTGTTCCCCGTCAAGCGGCTTGCCGACCTGGGCTTCCGCGTGCTGGCCACCGAGGGCACCGCTGAGATGCTTCGCCGCAACGGGATTCCGTGCGACGTGGTGCGCAAGCACTTCGAGGAGCCGGGCGACGGCAGGCCGGCGATGTCGGCCGTCGACGCAATCCGGGCGGGCGAGGTCAACATGGTGATCAACACGCCCTACGGCAACTCGGGGCCACGCATCGACGGCTACGAAATCCGGTCGGCGGCAGTGTCGATGAACATTCCGTGCATCACGACGGTCCAGGGTGCGTCGGCCGCGGTGCAGGGCATCGAAGCGGGCATCCGCGGCGACATCGGTGTGATGTCGCTGCAGGAGTTGCACGCAAGGTTGGGCGCACACGAGTGACCGCGTTCGGCGTCAGGCTGGCCTCGGCCACGGCGCAGCGGGGACCGCTGTGCCTCGGGATCGACCCGCACCCCGAACTGCTGACTGCCTGGGGACTGACCACCGACGCCGACGGGCTCGCCGCGTTCAGCGACGTCTGCGTCGAGGCCTTCGCCGGTTTCGCGGTGGTCAAGCCACAGGTGGCGTTCTTCGAAAGCCATGGCGCGGCGGGCTACTCGGTACTGGAGCGCACGATCGCCGGTTTGCGCGAGGCCGGGGTCTTGGTGCTGGCGGACGCCAAGCGAGGTGACATCGGCTCGACGATGGCCGCATACGCCGCGGCATGGGCCGGTGACTCGCCTTTGGCGAGTGACGCCGTCACGGCGTCGCCGTACCTCGGCTTCGGCTCACTGCGCCCACTGCTCGACACCGCGGCGTCGCACGGCAGGGGAGTGTTCGTGCTGGCGGCGACGTCCAACCCGGAGGGCGCAGGCGTGCAACGCGCCACGGTCGACGGCCGCACGGTCGCCCAGTCCATGGTCGACGATGTGGCCGCCGAGAATCGGGCCACGGGAACGGGTTCCGTCGGCGTCGTGGTCGGCGCGACCCTCAGCGAGGTCCCCGATCTCGGCAATCTCGGCGGACCGGTGCTCGTGCCAGGGGTTGGCGCGCAAGGCGGCCGTCCCGACGCGCTGGCCGCCCTTGGTGGCGCGGCGCCGGGAACCGTGCTGCCCGCGGTGTCCCGCGAGGTGCTGCGGGCCGGGCCCGACGTTGCGGCATTGCGTGCGGCGGGGGAGCGGATGCGCGACGCCGTGTCCTACCTGTCGGCCTAACCCGCAACGGCGGGCCACCGTGACCGGTGACCCGCCGCGCTTCTTCCGCATGGCCTACAGCGGAATCCACTGACCGAGGAACCAGAAGCCCCAGGCGTTATGGCCTCCGTCGAACACCGGATTGACCTGCTGGCCGTTCCAGTTGAACGGCTGGTGATCGTTGCGGCCCTGGTCGATGCCGCGATGGCTCCAGTCGAGAGGAACTGGGCCACCGCGATCGTCACCCCGCCATTGATCCCCGCAGGGTGGCCGGTTCGGGGCGTTGCACTGCGGCCAGGGGTCGGCGGATGCGGTGCCGAGGCCCACGCCGAGCAACCCGGCGAGGCCGACACCGGCGGCCAGGGTCGACGCGTAGATGGCGCGCTTGATGGTCATCAGGTCTCTCCACTTCTCGTCAATGGGCGCGAGTTCGCCTCACTACCAAGACGTTAGGAGGCCGAAATGGGTTGGCACTGTGGTCGACGTTGGCGCGGGCTGTGCATCCGGTAACGGTACGAAAACCGTTTGCTCTCCAGACGATCGCGGCACCCGAGAGGTGGGACGAGCCAAAGGACGTGCGGCGGCGATGCGCTCCCAAGAAACCAGAAGCCCAGTCCACCGCGCCCGTCCTTGGGACCCAGGCCCGCACGGCCGGCCCGGCGGCGAGGCCACCCGGGCCGGCAGCACGGAGATGCCGACGGCGAGAGCGCAGGCACGGGTCATCAGTTCGAGATGCATGGCCACTGTCTCCTCGAGGCACTCGGAAACCCCTTGATCAAACCGACGGCCGCATGCCATGCGGGCGAGCTGTGCGTCCGCTTTTTGCTGGGTATGAGCGCGCTATTGGAAGCCAGAGTGACGCATGAAACTGAAGTGACGGATGTGACACCGTGGCAGTGCGCGAACAGCGTTCCGACACGCCCGACACGCCGTGACCAGCGAAAATTTCTCAAATGGTGGGTCGATTGCGCACCCCGGCGGGACTCGCGCGGCCCCCGGGTCGGCACCGGGACCCGGTCGAATCGGTCAAAACCCTTGATATGCAGGCACATCGATCGCCGAAGCGGGACGAACGCTGGCATTTCGGGCCAGTGATCGCATGATCACGCCCTGAAACGCCTGCCCTACACGCTGGTCTTTTAACGGCGAAACCGGGGGGTGGGGTTAGCTTTCGTCAGCCAGCGTGGGTACGGTCGTCGTCGCTGGCTGGTTCTCCTACCAGTCAAGACAAGTGAATGACGGCCTCAAAGAGATGACCGAGAGACGGAGGAAACCGTGGCCCTTCCCCAGTTGACCGACGAGCAGCGCGCGGCAGCGTTGGAGAAGGCTGCTGCCGCACGTCGAGCGCGAGCCGAGCTCAAAGACCGGCTCAAGCGCGGCGGCACCAACCTCAAGCAGGTCCTCAAGGACGCCGAGTCCGACGAGGTCTTGGGCAAGATGAAGGTTTCCGCACTGCTGGAAGCCCTGCCCAAGGTGGGCAAGGTCAAGGCGCAGGAAATCATGACCGAGCTGGAGATCGCTCCGACGCGCCGTCTGCGCGGCCTCGGCGATCGTCAGCGCAAGGCCCTGCTGGAAAAGTTCGACTTCACGGCAGATTAGCGTCGGCTGGGACCGGGCGGCATTTGCGATGAGTCGAATTGTCGTGCTGTCCGGTCCCTCCGCCGTCGGCAAGTCGACGGTCGTGCGTTGCCTGCGCGATCGCGTCCCCGACCTGCACTTCAGTGTCTCCGCCACCACCAGGGCGCCTCGTCCTGGTGAGGTGGACGGAGTCGATTACTCGTTCGTCTCGGCCGAACGATTCCAGCAGCTCATCGATGACGGTGAGCTGCTCGAATGGGCCGAGATCCACGGTGGCCTGCACCGATCGGGCACCCCGGCGGCACCCGTTCGGGAGGCCGCCCGCGCCGGATTGCCGGTGCTCATCGAGGTCGACCTGGCCGGCGCCAAATCCGTCAAGGCCGCCATGCCAGAGGCGATCAGCGTCTTCCTCGCCCCGCCCAGCTGGGACGTCCTTGAGTCCCGTCTGGTCGGCAGGGGGACCGAGAGCCCCGAGGTGATGGCCCGCCGACTCGACACCGCGAGGGCCGAACTCGAAGCTCAACACACGTTCGACACGGTGGTTGTCAACAGCCAATTGGAGTCTGCGTGCGCGGAATTGGTATCCTTGCTGGTGGGCCGTCAATAGTCCAGCGCTAGAACAGAGCGCCGATCGGCCAGACAGCTAGCTAGCCCTCAAGCGAAAACGCCAGGAGATTTCTTCGTGACAACCCCAGTCGAGAGCCCCGACTCCGACGCCGCCAACGCCTACGACACGCCGCTGGGCATCACCAACCCGCCCATCGACGAGCTGCTCGACCGCGCGTCGAGCAAGTATGCGCTGGTCATCTACGCGGCCAAGCGGGCGCGTCAGATCAACGATTACTACAACCAGCTCGGCGACGGCATCCTCGAGTACGTCGGCCCGCTGGTCGAGCCTGGCCTGCAGGAGAAGCCGCTGTCGATCGCGATGCGGGAAATCCACGCCGACCTGCTCGAGCACTCCGAGGGCGAGCACTAGCCAGGCCTGCGACCACGTGAGCACGGACCGCAAGCGGATCGTTGTCGGCGTCGCTGGAGGCATCGCCGCCTACAAGGCGTGCTCGGTGGTCCGGCAGCTCACCGAAGCCGGCCACAGCGTTCGCGTGGTCCCCACCGAATCGGCTCTCAAGTTCGTCGGAGCCGCCACCTTCGAGGCGTTGTCGGGCCAGCCCGTCCGCACCGGGGTGTTCGAGGACGTCAACGAGGTTCCCCACGTCCGCATCGGTCAGGACGCCGACCTCGTCGTCGTCGCACCCGCTACCGCCGACCTGCTCTCACGCGCCGTCGCCGGCCGCGGCGACGATCTCCTGACCGCCACGCTGCTGACCGCTCGATGTCCCGTGCTGTTCGCGCCTGCGATGCACACCGAGATGTGGTTCCACCCGGCCACCGTCGAGAACGTCGCGACGCTGCGCCGTCGTGGTGCCGTGGTGCTCGAGCCGGCGTCGGGCAGGCTCACAGGCGCAGACAGCGGCGCGGGCCGGCTGCCAGAGCCCGAGGAGATCACCACCCTCGCCAAGCTGCTCCTGGAGCGCTCCGACGCCCTGCCGCACGACCTGGCAGGCGTCAAGGTGCTCGTCACCGCGGGCGGCACCCGTGAGCCAATCGATCCGGTTCGCTTCATCGGCAACCGCAGTTCGGGCAAGCAGGGCTACGCCGTGGCGCGCGTCGCCGCCCAGCGCGGCGCAGAGGTCACCTTGATCGCAGGCAACACCGCGGGCCTGGTCGACCCCGCGGGCGTCGACGTCGTGCACATCGGGTCGGCCAGCCAACTGCAGGACGCGGTGTCCAAGCACGCACCCGATGCCGACGTGTTGGTGATGGCCGCTGCGGTCGCCGACTTCCGCCCGACGCACGTTGCCACCAGCAAGATCAAGAAGTCGCCCGACTCCTCCTTCGACGCCCCCTCGATCGAGCTGAGCCGAACCGACGACATCCTGGCCGGTGCCGTGCGGGCCCGCACCGACGGCCAGCTCCCCAACATGCGCGCGATCGTCGGATTCGCCGCGGAGACCGGCGACGCCAACGGCGACGTGCTGTTCCACGCCAGGGCGAAACTGCAGCGCAAGGGCTGTGATCTGCTGGTCGTGAACGCCGTCGGTGATGGCCGCGCATTCGAGGTGGACAACAACGACGGGTGGCTGCTGGCGGCCGACGGCAACGAGGCGGCGCTGGAGCACGGGTCGAAGACATTGATGGCCAGTCGTATCGTTGACGCGATCGCGGCCTTCCTGCGCAGCCGAGAAGGGTGACGCGTCACACGTGACACTCTGCGCGTAAGGGTTGCGAAAGAGCAGTCCGCAGGGTTTCCTGCTTCGGGACTTGCATATGATTTGCTTAACTAAGTTTTTCGGAAGGGAATGACACCGTGAGCCAAGGTCGGCTGTTTACCAGTGAGTCGGTAACCGAAGGACACCCCGACAAGATCTGCGACGCCATCAGCGACTCGGTGCTCGACGCGCTGCTCGCGGCCGATCCCAAGTCCCGTGTCGCGGTCGAGACGCTCGTCACCACCGGTCAGGTGCACGTCGTCGGTGAAGTCACGACGACGGCGAAGGAAGCGTTCGCCGACATTCCGAACACCGTGCGCGAGCGCATCCTCGAGATCGGTTACGACTCGTCGGACAAGGGCTTCGACGGCGAGACCTGTGGCGTCAACATCGGCATCGGTCGTCAGTCACCCGACATTGCGCAGGGTGTCGACACCGCACACGAGACCCGCGTCGAGGGCGCTGCGGATCCGCTGGATCTCCAAGGCGCGGGCGACCAGGGCCTGATGTTCGGTTACGCCATCAGGGACACGCCCGAGCTGATGCCCCTGCCGATCGCGCTGGCGCATCGGCTGGCGCGCAGGCTGACCGAGGTCCGCAAGAACGGTGTCCTCGACTACCTCCGGCCTGACGGCAAGACCCAGGTGACCGTGCAGTACGACGGCACCACACCGGTTCGCCTCGACACGGTCGTCCTCTCGACGCAGCATGCCGACGGCATCGACCTCGAGTCCGGCCTGGGGCCCGACATCCGCGAGAAGGTCGTCAACACCGTCCTCGCCGACCTGAATCACGACACCCTGGACACGTCCGACTTCCGGCTGCTGGTCAACCCGACGGGCAAGTTCGTGCTCGGCGGCCCGATGGGCGACGCCGGCCTGACCGGCCGCAAGATCATCGTCGACACCTACGGCGGCTGGGCCCGCCACGGCGGCGGCGCGTTCTCCGGCAAGGATCCGTCCAAGGTGGACCGCTCGGCGGCGTACGCGATGCGCTGGGTGGCCAAGAACGTCGTCGCAGCCGGCCTCGCCGAGCGCGTCGAGGTTCAGGTGGCCTACGCGATCGGCAAGGCTGCCCCGGTCGGCCTGTTCGTCGAGACGTTCGGCAGCGAGACCGTCGACCCCGCCCGCATCGAGAAGGCCATCACGTCGGTGTTCGACCTGCGGCCAGGCGCCATCGTTCGGGACCTCGACCTGCTGCGTCCGATCTACGCGCCGACCGCCGCGTACGGCCACTTCGGTCGCACCGACATCGACCTGCCGTGGGAGCGGACCGACAAGGTCGATGAGCTGAAGGCGTCGGTCTAGGGACCTGGGACTCGGCGGTTCGTCGGCACCGCCAGGTCACGCACTCACTAACTGGTGAACGCGTAGTCCTGGAGCGGGAACCGACGGCTGCGCCAGTAGGCAGCCACCGTGGTGGCAGGCCGCAACGGCACGTCGCCGTTCTTGTCGAAGTAGTAGCTGTTCGCCAGTTGGCAGCTGTCCTGCCAGAAGATCTGCCGGTGCCGCTTGCGCATCATCTCGGCGAAGTAGCGGTCGTTGGCGTCCTGCTTCACCTCGACCCGCCGGGCGCGCCTGCGGTGTGCCTGCGCCAGACAGCGCGCGATGTGATGGCTCTGCGCCTCGATCAGGGCGAAGTAGGACGAGCCGACGTAGCCGTACGGGCCGAAAACCGTGAAGTAGTTCGGGAATCCAGGCACGCTGACGCCCTCGTAGGCGGCGAGGCGATGGTTGTTCCAGTACTCCCGCCACGACAGGCCGCCCGACCCGGTCAGCGGGTACGTCGGCTGTTCGTCGGTGTCCATCACCTTGAAGCCGGTCGCCAGGATGAGCACGTCGACGTCGCGGGTGTCGCCGTCGGTGGTCGCCACGCCCGAACCGGTGATCTTGTCGATCGGCTCGGTCACCAACTCGACGTTGTCCCGGTTGTACGTCGACAGGTAGGTGTTGTGGAAGCCGGGACGCTTGCAGCCAACGGCGTAGCGCGGCAACAACTTGTCGCGCACCTCGGGATCGTGGACCTGCTTGCGTAGATACGACGCACCGACCTTGCTCATGTTCTTGGCCATCGGGTTGATGGTGAAGTACTGACCCGGCAGGGTGAAGGTGAGTTCGACATAGGCCTGGCTGAGCAGCCGCTGCACGAGCTGGCCGCCGGGAAGCCGCATCAACCGCCGCGCCATCGGCGACACCGGGACGTCGGGCTTGGGGAAGCACCAGATCGGCGTGCGCTGAAAGACGGTGAGCCGCTCCACGATTGGGGCGATCTCGGGGATGACCTGTACCGCGGAGGCGCCGGTACCGATGATGGCGACGCGTTTGCCCGTCAGGTCCTGCGCGTGGTCCCACCTGGCGGTGTGCATGGTCACGCCCGCAAAGGAGTCCACGCCGTCGATGTCGGGCAGGTTGGGCGTGACGAGGACGCCGCATGCGTTGATTAGGAACCGGGCGGTCAATGGGGCACCGTCGTCGAGCTCGATTCGCCACAGATGTTCGTCGTCGTCGAACGTCGCACCGAGCACCTTGGTGTTGAACCGGATCTTGCGGCGCAGTCCGTACTTGTCGACGCAGTGCTCGGCGTAGGCCTTCAGCTCGCGCCCCGCGGCATAGGTCCGCGTCCACTCCGGGCTCTGCTCGAACGAGAACTGATAGGAGAACGACGGAATGTCCACGGCGATACCGGGATACGTGTTCCAGTGCCACGTCCCGCCCGGCCCGTCACCCGCCTCGATCACCAGATAGTCACCCAGCCCGGACTTGTCGAGCTTGATGGCCGTGCCGATGCCGGAGAATCCGGCGCCGACGATGATGGTGTCGTAATCGGGCATTCCTCAGCCTTCCCGTCTGCGTCCGATGACCCGCACGCCGTGTTTGGGTCGCAGCGTCAATGTTGCCTCGAGCTCGACCCGATGTCCCGGCGCCAGGTCGAAGGTGAACCGCTGGCTCATGATCGCCGCCATCAGCACCATCTCCATCAGTGCGAAGGTCTGTCCGATGCAGATCCGCCGTCCACCCCCGAATGGAAGATACGCCGACCGGGGGCGGTCCTTGCCCGCATCGCCGAGGAAGCGCGTCGGGTCGAACGCCTCGGGGTCGGGCCACCAGCGTTCGTCGTGGTGAATGTGGTGGATCGGGATCATCACCGTCGTACCTGGGCGGATGTGGTGCCCGTCGATGACGTCGTCCTCGACCGCTTCCCTGGCGACGATCCACACGGCCGAGAAGTAGCGCTGCGACTCCTGCACGCACGCAGTGGTCCATGGCAGCCGGAACAAGTCGTCGGCGGTCGGCTGGCGGCCCCCGAGGACGTCGTCGATCTCGGCGAGCATCCGATCCCGCGCATCGGGGTTCTCGGCCAGCAGATACCAGAGCCACGACATCGCATTCGCCGTGGTTTCGTGGCCGGCGAGCATGAACGTGAGCGCCTCGTCGCGCACCCTCTTGCGGGTCCAGGTGCCGTTGTCGGCGCTGAACAGGACGTTGAGCAGGTCGGTCGATTCGGTGGGGTGCGCGACGCGCTCGTCGAGTACGGCGTTGACGGCTTCGTCGAGTGCCAGCGTGATCTGTTGGGATTCCCGGAACGGCGGTGGCAGTGGCACTCCCGAGAACGTGCACCACATCAGCGCCTCGTAGACCGGCCGGGGCATCAGCCCCCAGAGCCCCACCCGACCGAACTTCTCGGTACGCCGGAGGCCGCGAGTGGCGAGGTCGCTCATGCTGTGCACCAGCGGACCAAAGTCCTGGCTGAACAGCGCGTTGGCGACCACGCGAAGCGTCGCCTGCACCATGACGTCGTGCATGTCGAATTCGGCGCCGTCACCGATCTCGGCCGTGACGTGCTCGATGGGGTCGAGCATCAGGTCGACCATGTCGTTGAGGTGACGCCTGGCGAACGTCGGGTTCAGGGCGCCCCTGTGGGCGGCCCACGAATCGCCCTCGTCGGTCAGCAGGTTGACCCCTGCGGCGGCGCGGATGGGTTCGTAGTCGTCGGACTTGACGTATTTCAGCCTGCCCCCGTGCAGTACGTGGTCGACGTAGTCGGGGTGGCTGAGTGATACGAAACGCCTTCCCGCGCAGCGGAACCGAGTGATGTCGTGCCCGCGAGTCCGGCCAAGGAAGCCGTCGCCGACGTTGAAGCCGATCGTGATCGCCTCGCGCGACATCGTCATCGTGGACAGCCGCGCCGCTGGTGCCGCCATGTCTCAACGGTATGGGTGACACGACGCGAGCGGAATGGGACTATGGGACACGGAGTTGGGAGTTTGGGACAACTTTTGGGACGACAACGGTGATGGCATCGACGGCGTGGTCACCCGACCTGCGGCATCCGATCTACACGACGCGGGTGCTGTGCGAGGTCGCCAACGAGCGCGGCGTCGAGACCTCCGACATCTTGATGGGCACCGGGATCGGGCCCGCCGACCTGGACGACCCGGAGGCAGTGGTGGCCGCATCGGACGAGATCGTCGCGGTGCGTAGGCTTCTGGCCGCACTGCCGAACAGCACAGGGCTCGGCATCGACGTCGGCAGCAGGTTCCGGTTGACCCATCTCGGACTGTTCGGGTTCGCGACGATGTCGTGTGCGACCTTGCGCGAGCTCATGGACGTCACGATGCGCTACTTCTCGCTGACCATGCTGAACATCGACGTGAAGGTGTTCGAGGGAGCCGAACGTTGCCTACTGGAGTTCGTGGTCGACCACCTGCCCGCCGACGTCCGCGGGTTCTTCCTCGAGCGCGACGTCGCCAGCATCTCCATGACGATGAGTGAGTTCGCGCTTCCCGTGGTTGCGCGGTATGCCGATCAGATCGAGGTGGAGGCGACGTTCGACGAGGAGGTCATCGCGCCGCTTCTCGAGCTACTGCCGATCGTGCATCGCGAGTTCGGCCGTGCGCACAACCGACTGCACTTTCCGCGTGCGATGTTCGACGAGCCTCTGCCGCAAGCGGATCGCCATACCCTGCAGGCGTGCATCGCGCAGTGCGACGTGCTGATGCAGCGCAACGAACAGCGCCGCGGCATCGCCGCGGTGACACGCTCCAAGCTGTTCAGGGAATCCGGTCACTTCCCGACGCTGCCGGAGATGGCCGCCGACCTCGACGTGCACCCCCGCACGCTGCGGCGCCAGCTCGCCGAGGAGGGCACGTCGTTTCGTGCGTTGCTCAACGAGGTCAGGTCCACGCTGGCCCTCGACCTGCTGTGCAACGTGGGCCTGACCGTCGAGCAGGTGTCGACGCGGCTGGGCTACAGCGACACCTCGACTTTCTGCCATGCGTTCAAGCGCTGGCACGGGGTGCCGCCAAGCGCCTACCCGCGCACGGGTTAGTGCTGGGTTTCCTCCCGTCGCTTCGCTCGCCCCTCCGGCCAGCGGCCGTCGGCCTTGGCGGCGTCGATCTGGCGTTGACCCGGCTCGCGCATCCGCCCCGCTGCCACGAGTCGTTGCACCCGTTCGGCATTGGACTTCGACCATGCGCTCTTGGGCTTGCGCGGGCTGAACCGCTGGATGCGGGACACCTCGTCGTGTCCGCGCGCCAGGCTGTCGATCCAGCCGAAGCAGAGCGCGATCTCGACGGCCTCCGCGTAGGGCAAAGGCACGTCGCCAGCGCTCTTGTTGAACAGCCGCAACCACACCTCGGGGGCCGCGTCGTGATTGGCCTCGAGCCACTGCTCCCACTGAAGTGCTGAGCCGACGTCGAGCACCGTGCGTTCGGTCACCGGGCGGGGTGCAGCGCGGCCTTCAGTGCGGCAAGGCCTCGGTTGGTGGCCTCGGTCGCGTCTGGTGAGGCCATGGCGAGGCTGGCGTAACCGTGTACCATCGTCGGTTCATTGCTGCGCTGCACGGAAACGCCTGCCGCGGCGAGCAATTCGGCGTACCTGCCGCCGTCGTCGCGCAGCGGGTCGTGCTCGGCGGTACCGATGAACGCGGGCGGCAGGCCGGCCAGGCTCTCCGCATTCGCCGGTGCGACGTCGGTCGGCAGCGATGCGTGATCGCTGGTGTCGGTCCCCGGCAGGTACCACGTCAGGAACGCGTCGATGACGTCCTTGGTCAGGATGGGGGCGTCGGCGTTCTCGGTGAACGACGGCAGCGTGAGGTCGCCGACCGCGACCGGGTACCACAGCAGCTGGAACGCCAATGGGGGACCGCCCGCGTCGCGCGCCCGCAGCGCCATCACGGCCGACAGGTTGCCACCGGCGGAGTCTCCTGCCACCGCGATGCGGGCGGGATCACCGCCCAACTCGGCGGCGTGCTCGCCGACCCATTGCAGAGCGGCCCATGCGTCGTCGACGCCTGCCGGGAACGGGTGCTCGGGGGCGAGTCGGTAGTCGACGGACACCACGATGGCCTCGGTGCCGACGGCGTGCGCGCGGGCGACGTGTTCGTGGGTGTCGAGATCGCCGATCGCCCAGCCGCCGCCGTGGTAGAAGACCACGATCGGCAGGTCCTGATGTGCCTCGATAGGCGGCCAGTAGATCCGCACCGGGACGTCGGTGACGTCCCCGTGCCCGATGGTGTGTTCCTCGATCCGCATGGGCGGCAAGACCTCTGGCGGTGGCGTCACCGCACGCATCCTCTCGCGGGCCACCTCGACACCGTCGTCGATGGTGAACTCCAGCGGCACCGCTTCCAACAGCGCCTTGAGAATGGGGTCGATGCCTGGCCGTGTCGACGACGGAGTCGAGGTATCAGTCATGGCCTCACGTTAGCGCGGCCCGCCATCCGTGCGGGCTACTTGTCGGTGAGTCGCCGGAACAGCTCGAACGAGGCGCGTTCCACCCAGTTGCACAGCAACTTTCCGTCCTCGCGTACCGCCCACACGGCCGTACCGGTCATGCTGACCTCGCGCTGATCGGGCGGGATACCGAGAATGCCGTTGTTCTTTCCGGTGAGCAGCCAGCGTGACGCCACCCGCGTTCCTTCGGCGTTCTGGAAGGATTCCGTGACCTCGAGGTGCAGATCGGACATCGCCTCGAGGAACTCTGCGACCCAGGTCTTGAAGTCGTCCTTGCCCGTGATCTCCACGCCCCCGGTCACGATCACGAAGTCGTCGACCACGAAGTCATCGACCGCGTCTGGGTTGTGCGCGTTCCACACCTGCTCCCAGAACGCATGCACGATGTCGACTGAATTCTTACTGCTCATTCGGGGTGCAACGCTTCTCGCAATGCCGACAATCCGCGGTCGGTGGCGTCGGTAGCTGCAGGCACGACCCCCGCATAGCCGAGGTAGCCGTGCACGAGGCTGGTGGCGTTGTGCACCTCGACGGGCACGCCAGCCGCTGCCAGCAGTTCTCCGTAGCGCTTGCCGTCGTCGCGCAGCGGATCGTGGCCTGCGACGGCGATGTAGGCAGCCGGCAGGCCGGACAGGCTCTCGGCCCTCGCGGGCGCCAGCGTCGCGGGCGGGTTCTTCAGGTCGACGTGGCTTGCGTACCAGCGGGACAACCCGGCGACCGCGCCGGTGCCGAGTACCGGCGCATCGGCGTTCTCGGCGAACGACGGCAGCGACGGATCCCACGTCGTCGCCGGGTACCACAGCAGCTGGAATCGGATCGGCGGCCCGCCCGCGTCGCGTGCAAGTAGCGCGACCACCGCGGTCAGGTTGCCGCCCGCGGAGTCGCCAGCGACGGCGATGCGGCTGGGGTCGGCACCGAGCTCGGCGGCGTTCTCGGCAACCCATTGGGTTGCCGCCCACACGTCGTCGACGGCGGCGGGGTACGGATGCTCGGGTGCCAGCCGGTAGTCCACCGACACCACGAGGGCGTCGGCGCCGACCGCGTGCAACCGGGCCGCCCCGTCATAGGTGTCGAGGTCGCCGACGACCCATCCGCCACCATGGATGAACACCACGACCGGCGGCGGTGTCGCACTGGGCTCCGGCGGCCAGTACAACCGGACGGGGATCGGGCCCGCCGGTCCGTCGATGGTGCGATCCTCGACACGCACCTCGGGGTGCACGGGACGGCGCGGCAGGTCGCGGAAGCGTTGCCTGGACGCCTCGGGGCCTCCGTCGGTTGTGAACTGGAACGGCACGGCTTCCAGTACCTTCTGCAGGATGGCGTCGAGGGGTGTCGAGCTTGGCTCGTCTGCGACTGACATGGCCTCACCGTATCCGCGGCGCGGCACCCGGCTGTTGTGGGTGGCCGCGGCCGTCGTCGGCGCAGGCTACGGGGTTTTCCTGATCACCGCCGCCCTGCGCCTGCCGTCGGGTGCCGAACTCACCGGCCAGTTCGCAGGCCAACCCGCGGTCAAGGCGGCGGCGGCCACGTTGCTGGCGATCGCCGCCCTTGGCCATCCGATCCCGCGCGAGCGACGCTGGCTCGTCGCGGCACTGGTGTTCTCGGCCGCGGGGGACTTCCTGCTCGCGATGCCGTGGTGGGAGCCGTCGTTCGTGCTGGGGCTCGGCGCGTTCCTGGTGGCCCATCTGTGCTTCCTCACCGCACTCATCCCGCTGGTCACCCGTAGCGCGTCGCGGTCGGCGGGTGCGGCGGTGCTCGTCATCGTGTGCGTGGCGCTACTGATCTGGTTCTGGCCGCGGCTGATCGCCGAGGGGATGGCGGTGCCGGTGACGCTCTACATGGCGGTGTTGGCCGCAATGGTGTGCGCCGCCCTGTTGGCGCGGCTCCCGACGCCATGGACCGCGCTGGGTGCGGTGTGCTTCGCGGTGTCCGACGGGATGATTGGGATCGGCAAGTTCGTCCTGCAGTCGGAGGCTCTTGCGGTGCCGATCTGGTGGGCGTATGCCACGTCGCTGCTGTTGATCACCGCGGGGTTCTTCTTCGGCCGCACCTCGGGGGCGTCGGACGGCGCTGCTACACCGGCTTCGTGACGACAACGACGCGCCAGGCGGCCGAGCACGAGCCGATCGCCAGGGTGGTGCCGATGCTGCAGGTACCGCACCTGGATCGTGACTTCGACTATCTGGTTGCTGCCGAGCACTCCGACGACGCGCAGCCCGGTGTGCGGGTGCGAGTTCGCTTCCACGGCAGGCTCGTCGACGCGTTCATCCTCGAAAGGCGTTCGGATACAGATCATGTCGGCAAGCTTGGCTGGCTGGACAAGGTGGTGTCCGCCGAACAGGTGCTGACACCCGACGTGCGCCGCCTCGTCGACGCGGTCGCCGCACGGTACGCAGGTACCCGTGCCGACGTGTTGCGGCTAGCGGTTCCGCCGCGGCACGCCAACGTCGAGAAGCAAGCCGTCTCCGAGCTGCCGCCTCTGACGCCGATGGCCGTCGACCCTGCGGGGTGGGCGTCGTACGGCCGCGGTGAGCAGTTCCTCGGTGCGCTCGGCGAGGGACGCGCCGCTCGCGCGGTGTGGCAGGCGCTGCCGGGGGAGCAGTGGGCCGATCGGCTGGCCGAGGCCGGAGCAGTGGTGGTGAACGCGGGTCGCGGTGCCCTCGTCATCGTGCCGGACCAGCGCGACGTCGACACTCTGTACGCCGCCGCGGTGCGGCACGTCGACGAGGCCAGGGTGGTGGCGCTGTCGGCAGGTCTCGGTCCCGCCGAGCGCTATCGCCGGTGGCTGGCCGCGCTGCGCGGTCGCGCCCGCCTGGTGATCGGCACCAGGAGCGCGGTGTTCGCCCCGGTCGCCGACCTCGGTCTGGTGATTGTGTGGGACGACGGCGACGACACCCTCGCCGAGCCACGGTCGCCCTACCCGCACGCGCGCGAGGTCGCGATGCTGCGGGCGCATCAGCTGCGGTGCGCGGCACTGATCGGCGGGTACGCCCGCACCGCGGAGGCGCAGGCGCTGGTGCGCACGAAGTGGGCGCACGACCTGGTCGCGACCCGGCCGGTGGTGCGAGCCCGCACGCCGCGTGTGATCGCCATCGACGACAGTGCCTTTGCGCAGGAGCGCGATGCCGCCTCTCACACCGCACGGCTGCCGACGATGGCTCTTGACGCCGCGCGGGCGGCGCTCAAGGCGGAGCGCCCGGTGCTCGTCCAGGTGCCACGAAGGGGTTACGTGCCAGCGCTGGCGTGCGGAAAGTGCAGGACCATCGCCCGCTGCAGGCATTGCACGGGGCCGATGTCACTGCCAGAACGTGACCACGCGGGCGCGGTGTGTCGATGGTGCGGCCGGGCCGACCCCGCACTGCGCTGCGTGCGGTGCGGTTCGGACGCCGTGCGTGCCGTCGTCGTTGGCGCGCGCCGAACGGCCGAGGAACTGGGCCGGGCGTTCCCAGGCACCAGCGTCATCACGTCGGGAGGCGACGCCGTCATCGGATCCGTGCCCGACGCGCCTGCCCTAGTCGTTGCTACCCCTGGTGCAGAGCCCGTTGCGGAAGGCGGCTACGGGGCGGCGCTGCTGCTCGACGGCTGGGCGCTGCTCGGCAGGCAGGATCTGCGCGCCGCCGAGGATGCCCTGCGTCGGTGGATGGCCGCCGCCGCACTGGTGCGCCATCGCGGCGACGGCGGTGTCGTCGCCGTCGTCGCCGAGACGTCCATCCCGACCGTGCAGGCACTCATCCGGTGGGATCCGGTGGCGCACGCCGAAATCGAACTCGATGCGCGGACCGAGGTCGGGCTACCTCCCGCGGTGCACATGGCCGCCGTCGACGGGCCACCCGCCGCGGCCGCCGCATTGCTCGACACCGCCCGCCTCCCCGACGACGCGCAGGTGCTCGGGCCCGTCGAGCTGCCTCCGGGAGCGCGGCGCCCCGCAGGCGAGGCGCCGACCACCGGTCCGGTGATGCGCATGCTGGTTCGGGTGCCGCGCGACGGCGGCCTTGCCCTTGGGGCTGCGCTGCGCCGCGCAACCGGCGTACTCAGTGCCCGCCACGATCAAGAGCCCGTTCGTGTGCAGATCGACCCGTTGCACATAGGGTAGGTCGGACTCAGGGGCGCGCGGTGTCCACACCGAGCCGAGCGGGAGGTGGCATGCGGCGGCTGTTCGGCTGGTTGTTCCTTCTGGCGCTCATCGCCATTGGATTGCTGTGGCCGCACGTGCTCAGCAGCGGCGGCGGTCCGAGCACGGGCAGCGATCCGGTGGTGTTCAGCAACTACGAGGCCGAGTTCACCGTCGCGAAGGACGGCACGCTCGACGCGGTGGAGACCATCACCGGAGAGTTCCCCTCCGGGCGACACGGCATCTTCCGGTACTGGGACGTCGCCAACCAGAACAGCCCACGGGTGCGGCAGAAGCCGGAGATCACCTCGATCCTGCTCGACGGCGAGCCCGCCCCCTATCAGATGTCGTGGGAGGACGGGGAGCGGTTCAGGGTGGCCAAGATCGGCGATCCGGACAGCACGCTGTCGTGGGGTACGCACGTCTACGAGCTCCGTTACCGCATCCCCGGCGTTCTCGATCCCGGAAGCACCGGCGAGAACCGACCCTTCGCGACCACCAAAGGCGACACGAACTCGACGTCGGTGTTCTTCTGGAACGTCGTTGCGCCGTCATGGAACAACGAGATCCAGCGAGTGCACATCCGGGCGACCCTTCCCGCCGACGTCACCGGCGCGCAGTGCGCGGTCGGCAGGGGCGAAGGCAGCGCCTGCACCGATCTGACGGTTCGCGGCAACACCGTCGAGTTCTCCGCGGCGGGCCTGCCCCCGCGTACCCCGGTCACGTTGCGCGCAGGAGTCGACGTACCCGTGCCGCCGCGGATCAGCCTGCCGTGGTCGTACACGTGGGACCGAATCCTGGGACAGTCGGTGGCGGGCGTCGCGTGGATCCTCGGGTTGTCGGTGGTTGCCGGCGTCGGCGGCTACCTCTGGTACCGCACCACCGTGGAAGCAGATCCGGGCTTCCCGCTGCAATACGCCCCGCCGCCTGGCCTCGGGCCCGTGCAGACCGAGTACATCCGCACCGAGAGCGTGCCCAAGAACGGGCTGACCGCCACGCTGTTCTACCTGGCCGAGCGCGGCCTGGTCGAGCTGAAGCAATCAGGCGAGACATGGCACGTCCGCTGCAGCTCCGAGCGCGCCGCATGGGCCGACGTGGACCCGGTCAGCGTGGCCGTCGGGCACGAGCTCAACGTCAACATCCCCCGCGGCGAGTTCACGGCCAACAAGTCCGCGAAGTCGGGTAAGAAGCTCACCTCCGCCAAGACCGACATGGCTGCAGCGGTGAAGAAGTGGGCCATTGACGAGGGTCTCCTGGTGCCTCGCAAGAAGGAACTCTGGGTCCGCACGGTGGGCTTGGTAGCGGCGGTCCTCGCGGTGTGCGGCTTCTTCCGCTGGGGTTTCCCGGCCACCATGTGGGGCCTGCCGTTCGCCGTGTTCTTCGCCGTCACTGTGCGGTCGTGGGCCGACGGCGTCGGCACCCGCCGTACGGAGGCGGGCCGCCAATTGTGGTCGCAGGCAGGCGGATTCCACCGGATGCTGGCCACCGACTCCGCAGAGACCCGCTTCGACTTCGGCGCCCGCAAGGATCTCTATAGCGCGTACGTCCCGTTCGCCGTCGCGGCAGGCGCTGCCGCGCTGTGGGCAAAGAAGTACAAGGACACGACCGGCGCCGATGCGCCGCAACCGGGCTGGTACCAGTCATCGTCGCCAAGCAGCGGTTGGGGCATTGCGGGCGGCTCGGGCGGACCGAGTTTCGACAGCTTCGAATCGGCGCTGTCATCGTCGATCGGCGCATACACCGCATCGCAGTCATCGTCATCGTCGGGCTCCAGTAGTGGCGGCTCGAGCGGTGGCGGCGGTGGCGGCGGCGGAGGAGGAGGGGGCGGCTCGTGGTGAGATTCCTGCTGATCTTGGTACTGGCGATCCTGGTACTGGTGTTGATCGGTTTCGTGGTGGGCTACAACAAGATTCGGTCGGCCGACGTGCGGGTGTCCGAGGCGCTGTCGGGTATCGACGTCGAGCTGACCCGCCGCGCGTCGCTGATCCCCAGCCTGGTGCACGTCGTGCAGACCTTCGCGTCCCACGAGAAGGGCATCCTCGACCACGTCACCGACGCCCGCGCGGCGCTGACGTCGGCAACCGGCGGGAAGTCGGTGGCGCAACGCAGTGCCGCCGAACGCGACCTCGACACGGCTCTCGGCCAGGTGCTCGCGCTCGGTCAGAACTACCCACAACTCAACTCGTCCACCAACTTCCTGAACCTGCAGGACAACCTCGCCGACACCGAGAACAAGCTGGCGTTCGCCCGGCAGTACTACAACGACGCGGTCGCCACCCTGAACCGAACCATCAGCACGATCCCCTGGATGTTCGTCGCACCGCTGGCCAGAGTGCCCGAGCGCGAGTACTACCAGATCCCGGCGTGAGTTCCCCGAAAGCCATGCGCATCGTCTTCGCCGGTACCCCCGAACCCGCCCTACCGTCGCTGCAGCGGTTCATCGACTCGCCGCGCCACGACGTCGTCGCGGTGCTGACCCGGCCCGACGCGGCAGCCGGCCGCCGGGGCAAGCCGAGGCCGTCACCCGTCGCCGAACTCGCTCTCGAACAAGGCATTCCTCTGCTGCGGCCCGATCGCCCCAACGGCGAAGAGTTCGTCGCCGAACTGGCCGATCTCGCACCCGACTGCTGCGCGGTGGTGGCGTACGGCGCCCTGCTGCGCGACGGCCTGTTGGCGGTGCCACGGCTCGGCTGGGTCAACTTGCACTTCTCGCTGCTGCCCGCGTGGCGGGGCGCCGCACCGGTGCAGGCCGCCATCGCCGCGGGCGACGCGGTGACGGGGGCGACGACGTTCCTCATCGAGCCAAGCCTGGACTCAGGGCCGGTGTTCGGCGTCGTCACCGAGACCATCCGGCCGACCGATACCGCAGGCGACCTCCTCGGGCGGCTGTCGAACTCCGGTGCCGTGCTTCTGGAGTCGACGCTGGACGGCATCGCCGCCGGCACGCTGACCGCCGTGCCCCAACCGTCCGAGGGCATCACCGTCGCGCCCAAGATCACCGTCGAGGAGGCGCGAGTGCGCTGGAACCTGCCCGCACACGTGGTGGATCGCCGTATTCGTGCCGTCACCCCCAACCCGGGCGCATGGACGATGATCGGCGACCTGCGGGTCAAGGTCGGGCCCGTTGCCGTCACGGGCCGGGAGCCGTTGCCGCCCGGACTGATCCGGGTCGAACGTGCGGGCGTCCTGGTCGGCACCGCGTCGCAACCCGTGCAACTCGGGCTGATCCAGCCGCCAGGCAAGAAGGAGATGAACGCCGCCGACTGGGCGCGCGGCGCCCGACTGGACGAGAGCGCGCACGCAGAATGAACCGACCGCACCAGCGACGAGCACCCCGCAAACCCCTCGACCCCGCACGCAGGGCCGCGTTCGACGTCTTGCGCGCCGTCTCGGAGCGCGACGCGTACGCCAACCTCGCACTGCCCGCAATCCTGAGCGAACGCCAGATCGACAGCAGGGACGCGGCATTCGCCACCGAGCTCACCTACGGCACCTGCCGGGCCATCGGTCTGCTGGACGCCGTGATCGCCAGCGCGGCGAACCGGCCTGCCGACCAGATCGACCCGGTGCTGCTCGATCTGCTCCGGCTCGGCGCCTACCAACTGCTGCGGATGCGTGTCGACGCCCACGCCGCCGTCGACACCACGGTCGAGCAGGCGGCGATCGAATTCGATACGGCCCGTGCCGGTTTCGTCAACGGGGTGCTCCGCAACATCTCCAAGCGCGACGAGGCGTCGTGGGTCGCGGAGCTCGCGCCGTCGTCCGACACCGACCCTGTCGGGCACATCGCGTTCGCCCACGCCCACCCGCGCTGGATCGCCCAGGCGTTCGCCGACGCCCTCGGTGCCGACGCGGCGCAGCTGGGTGCGCTCCTTGCCAATGACGACGAACGCCCCGAGGTGCACCTCGCCGCGCGACCGGGAGTGCTGACCGCCGAGGAGCTGGCCGCCACGGTGCACGGCACCGTCGGTCGGTTCTCGCCGTATGCCGTCCATCTGCACGGCGGGGACCCCGGCCAGCTCGACGCGGTCCGCGACGGGCAGGCGCTCGTGCAGGACGAGGGCAGCCAGCTGGTGGCACGGGCGCTGACCCTCGCGCCCGTCGACGGCGACACAGGCAGGTGGCTCGACCTGTGTTCTGGCCCCGGCGGCAAGACCGCGCTGCTCGCCGCGCTCGGCGCCTCGTCGGGGGCCAAGGTGACGGCCGTCGAGCCGGCACCGCACCGCGCCGAGCTGGTCGAGCGGAACACCGCAGGACTGGACGTCGAGGTGCTGCGGGTCGACGGCCGCGAGTCCGGATTGGCCGCGGCCTCGTTCGACCGCGTGCTGGTTGACGCGCCGTGTACGGGCCTCGGTGCGCTGCGGCGCAGGCCGGAGGCCCGCTGGCGGCGCCAACCCAGCGACGTGTCCGGCCTGGCGAAGCTGCAACGCGAACTGCTGGCGTCGGCCATCGCGCTGACCCGGCCCGGCGGGGTGGTGCTGTACGCGACGTGTTCGCCGCACCTCGCCGAGACCGTCGGCGTGGTGGCCGATGCGCTGCGCCGCCATCCCGTGCGCGCGATCGACGCGAGGCCGCTGTTCGACCCGGTCGACCAGCTTGGCGATGGGCCATACGTGCAGCTGTGGCCGCATCGGCATGGGACGGATGCGATGTTCGCCGCAGCCCTCGAAGTAAGGTGACGCGCATGCCAGCACCCATGATCGCGCCGTCGATCCTCGCCGCTGACTTCGCACGGCTGGCCGACGAGACGGCGGCGGTGGCCGGCGCCGACTGGTTGCACGTCGACGTGATGGACAACCACTTCGTGCCGAACCTCACCCTCGGGCTGCCGGTGGTCGAGAGCCTGCTCAAGGTCACCGACATCCCGATGGACTGCCACTTGATGATCGACGACCCGGCCCGCTGGGCGCCGCCGTATGCGGAGGCAGGCGCCTACAACGTCACGTTCCACGCGGAGGCCGCCGACGATCCGCGCGCCGTGGCCCGCGACATTCGTGCCGCGGGCGCCAAGGCGGGCTTGTCGGTCAAGCCGGGGACGCCGATCGAGCCGTACCTGGAGATCCTTCGCGACTTCGACACCCTTCTGGTGATGTCGGTCGAACCTGGATTCGGCGGACAGAAGTTCATCCCCGAGGTGCTTTCCAAGGTTTCGGCCGTGCGCAGGCTCGTCGACGCGGGCGAGCTGACCATCGTGGTGGAGATCGACGGCGGCATCAACGCCGACACCATCGAAGCCGCCGCGGAGGCGGGTGTGGACTGCTTCGTCGCGGGTTCGGCCGTCTACAGCGCAGCCGATCCATCCGCTGCGGTCGAGTCGTTGCGCAGGCAGGCGGCCACGGCCTCCCACCACCTGACGTGATGAACGCCGACGCCGCGATGCGCCTGGCCATCGAGCTGTCCGACCAGGTCAAGGGTACGACGTACCCGAATCCGCCGGTGGGCGCGGTGATCCTCGACCGCGATGGTGAGATCGCTGGCGTCGGGGCCACCGAGCCACCCGGCGGACCGCATGCCGAGGTGGTGGCGCTGCGGCGCGCGGGGGAGCGGGCGAGGGGCGGCACGGCCGTCGTCACTCTGGAACCGTGCAACCACCACGGGCGGACGCCGCCCTGCGTGGATGCCCTTCTCGCAGCAGGTGTTTCGGCCGTCTCGTATGCCGTCGCCGATCCCAACCCCGTCGCGGCAGGCGGATCGACGCGGCTGGCCGAGGCTGGCATTCAGGTGACGGCCGGTGTGCTCGCCGAGGACGTGGCAGGCGGCCCATTGCGCGAGTGGCTGCACAAGGTGCGCACAGGCAAGCCGCACCTCACGTGGAAGTTCGCCACCAGCGTGGACGGGCGCAGCGCAGCGGCCGATGGCAGCAGCCGGTGGATCACCAGCGAGGCGGCACGGCTGGACGTGCACCGTCGCCGCGGTGTTGCCGATGCCATCGTGGTCGGTACCGGCACGGTCTTCGTCGACGATCCTGCGCTCACAGCGCGCCTGCCCGACGGCAGCGTGGCCGAGCGGCAGCCGCTGCGGGTCGTCGTCGGTGAGCGTGAAATATCTTCGGAAGCACGGGTTTTGAACGAGGACTCGCGGACGATGGTGATCCGCACCCGCGATCCGCTCGAGGTGGTTCGAGCGCTTTCGGACCGTACCGACGTGATCGTGGAGGGTGGGCCCACATTGGCCGGTGCATTTCTGCGGGCCGGTGTGATCGACCGCATCCTGGCCTACGTCGCCCCGATGCTGCTTGGAGGGCCGATCACCGCGGTCGACGACGTGGGTGTCCTGAGCATCGCCCAGGCGCAGCGGTGGCGCTTCGACGGCGTGGAACGGGTCGGCCCCGATGTCCGGCTGAGCCTGGTGCCGAACTAGGCGTCTGCCAAACGGAGCACGGCCTCGCCGAATTCCCGGCCCGCACGAGAGCTGGAATTCCTTTGTCGCCCAATGTGACTCCCGTCACCGCGGCTCGGCTTCCGTTGGTCGACTCGTTACCAGTTCGAGATCTGTGCGGCGCGGTGGGGACCGATCTTGGTCAGGTTGCGCCCGTAGAATCGGAGATGAGCTCGGGTTACCCACCCGTGCCACCCACATCGCGTCTTCACCGCCGATATCCGCGCGACGGGAAGCCACGAGCAAAGGACGAAGAGCATGACTGCATTGCAGGACTGGCTCAGTTTTCGCCCAGTCGATCAGAGCGCAATCAAGGAAATGGTGTTCTGGCCGCTGCGCGCGGTATTGAGCACTCCCAACGCCGCCGAGAGCACCGAACTCAAGGTGCTTCAGCCGGGCCTCGAGCGCTGCTGAGCGCTACTGCCCGGCTGAGACCGCCTCGGTCGCCGGGTCCGCTGGGTCTGTAGGGTCGGCGTGCTCGTGCCTGCCGCTGATCAGCAGACCGAGCAGCGCGCCTACCACGCACACGATCGCAGTGATTCCGAAGATCTCGCCGTACTGCGCGGCAAACGCCTCGACGGAAGCGGTCTTCGTGCGCTCGATTCCGGCGAGCAGCTGGCCTGCCGGCGTATCCACCTTCGGTGCAGGCAGCGCGGCCATCTTCTCAGCCAGGATCTGATTGAACCGGTAGAGCCCCCACGCCGTCAGTGCCGCGACCCCGACCAGCATGCCGGTCATCCGGGCCACCACCACCGCCGACGATGCGATGCCGTGCTGGGCAGGCGGGACCACTCGCAACGCGGCCGAGGTGAGCGGTCCGATCACCAGGCCCAGCCCGAGGCCGGCCAGCGCCAGGTCGGTGTCCATGGCGGGCACCGTGAACAGCCCGAGGTCGTGGCGGGCGGCCAGCAGGTCCACCGGCCACTGCGAGATCAGCCAGTAAGCGAACGCGGCGATCAGCAGGCCGACGAACGTGATGATCCGATCACCGACCTTGGTGGCCAGCCATCCGCCGAGCAGGGCGCCGACCGGCAGCGCCACCAGGAACCGCATCAGAAGGAACGCGGCCTCGTTCTGGCTCAGTGACAGCACGCCCTGACCGAACAGTTCGACGTTGACCAGGGTGACCATCAGTGCGGCGCCGGCGGCGAACGAGGAGCCGAGAGCGGCGAGGAACGGCCGGAAGTGCACGCCTGCGGGGTCGATCAGCTTGGTGCGGGCGAACCGCTCCCACGTGAAGAACGCCACGGCGCCAACGGCGGCACCCACCAGCAGCCACCCACCGCCGGGAGGCAGCACGTGCTCGCCGTCGGGTTGCGGGTTGTAGAGGCCGAACACGACCAGGATGAGCGTGATCGCGAGCAGCACACCGCCAGTGACGTCGATCTTCTCCGGAGGCCCGCCCTTCTGCTTCGAAGGCAGGCTGAAGTGGATCATCACCATCGCCGCCACGGCCAGCGGCACGTTGATCCAGAACACGTCGCGCCAGGTGTTCAAGGCCCACACCACCGCGATGCCGTACAGCGGGCCAAGCACGCTGCCGAGTTCCTGTGCCGCGCCGATACCGCCCAACACCGCGGCGCGGTTGCGCTGCGCCCACAGATCGGCGGCGAGCGCCAGGGTGACGGGAAGTAGCGCGCCGCTGGCCGTGCCCTGCACGATGCGGCCGATCACAAGGACGGTCAGGTCGGTCGACAGCGCGGTGACGACCGAGCCCGCGGCGAACCCGGTGAGGCTGATCTGAATCAACAGCTTGCGGCCGAACCGGTCGGAGGCGCGACCCAGCAATGGCATCGCCGCGATGTAACCGACCAGGTAACCCGTGATGATCGGGGCCACCCGCTGGATCTGGTTGATCGGAATGCCGATACCGGCTGGCGGTTCGGCCATGATGTCGCGGATCACCGTCACGACGACGTAGGTGTCGAGTGCCCCGAGCAGTACCGCCAAGCCGCCCGCGGTGATCGCCAATCGGCGATTCGTGCGCGCAGGCGCGTTGGTTGCGTGGGCCATTACACCGCGGGCTTGGTGACGGTGACCGGCTTGCCCCAGTCCGACAGCGTCATCTGCACGCTGTTGCCGGGCGTCGGCTCGAGCTTGGCCTGGATCAGTTGGTGCTTGTCGTCGGTGGTCACCCAGGCGGTGCCAGCCACCGGGCCGGTCGCGCCGATCTGCGGGGCGATCTTGTTGACGGCGTCTGCACTGACGTTTCCGGTGACCTTGACGGTATCCACGCCGTTCACGCTCTCGCGGCCATCGGTCTTGGGGTCGGAGAAGTTGGCGAGCACGTTGGCCAGGCCCTTGTCCGGACTGAGGATCGCCGACACGTCGTAGATGTCGGCGGCGGGCCCGAAGTTCTGCCAGCTGTTCGCGGTGATCGCGCCGTAGAGATTGCCGTCGGCGACGACGAAGTTCACGCCCTCGAGCTTCTGGCCCAGGAACACGATGTCGGCCTTGCCCTGGGCGGCGACCGCAGGAGTGTTGGTGAGGTCACCGGTGAGCGACGCGATCGGCAGCTCCTTGATCTCACCGTTAACAGTGAGCTGCAGGTGAACGCTCTGCTCGGCCTTGGTGGTGGTGTTGGAGTCCTTGAGGAGTGTGGCCGCGTCGGGCAACGGGGTTTCGGCCTTCTTGTCCGACGACGAGCATCCGGCGGTCAGTGCGGCCGCCGTGACGAGGGCGGCGAGCACGGATACGAGCACGGCAATGCGAGGGCGCGTCTGCATGACATGCATCGTAGTGGGTGTCGATGGCCGGACCCGTCGCGCTGAGCCCGCCTCCCGCGGTCACGGGACCGGCGACCAGGAGATTAATCTGACGTCATGTTCACTGGCATCGTCGAAGAATTGGGTGAGGTCGTCGGCAAGGAGGACCTGACCGACGCCGCGCGGTTCGCCATCCGCGGCCCGCTGGTCACCACCGATGCCGAACATGGCGACTCGATATCGGTCAACGGGGTGTGCCTGACCGTGGTCGAGGTGCTCCCCGACGGTGCGTTCACCGCCGATGTGATGGCGGAGACACTCAACAGATCGAGCCTGCGGGGTGTCGGCGTGGGAAGCAGGGTCAACCTCGAGCGTGCGGCCGCGATCAACAGCCGGCTCGGCGGCCATATCGTGCAGGGTCACGTCGACGGCACCGGCCACGTCGTGGCCCGCACGCCGTCCGAGAACTGGGAAGTGGTGCGGATCGCGCTGCCCGACGCTTTGGCTCGGTACGTCGTGCAGAAGGGTTCGATCACCGTCGACGGGGTGTCGCTGACGGTGTCCGGGCTGGGTGACGACTGGTTCGAGGTGTCGTTGATTCCGACCACGCTGTCGCTGACCACGCTGGGCCGTGCAGCGGTGGGCACGCCGGTCAATCTCGAGGTGGACGTCATCGCCAAGTACGTCGAGCGGCTGCTCGGATCCGCGGGCACACCATCCGAATGACCTGAATCGCCGATTTCAGCGGGTGCACGATGCCAGCTGGGCCACCATCGGCGCAGTTCAGGGGTACCGGACCGAGCGGGCAATAACGACGACGCCCGTGTGGTTCATACTGAAGAGCACTGAACGATGGTCCCGGCTGGGACCGGCAAGGGTGGCACTGATGACGAGGCTCGATTCGGTCGAACGGGCGTTGGCCGACATTGCGGCGGGCAAGGCCGTCGTCGTCATCGACGACGAGGATCGCGAGAACGAAGGCGATCTGATCTTCGCCGCCGAGAAGGCGACTCCCGAGCTCGTCGCGTTCATGGTCCGCTACACGTCGGGCTATCTCTGCGTGCCGCTCGACGGCGACATCTGCGACCGGCTCGGACTTCTGCCGATGTACGCGGTGAACCAGGACAAGCACGGCACCGCCTACACCGTGACGGTGGACGCGAAGGCCGGTGTCGGAACCGGCATCTCGGCATCCGACCGCGCGACCACCATGCGTCTGCTCGCCGACCCGACCGCCACGGCCGAGCAATTCACCAAGCCCGGCCACGTTGTGCCGTTGCGCGCCAAGGACGGTGGCGTTCTGCGCAGGCCCGGCCACACCGAGGCCGCGGTGGACCTGGCCCGGCTGGCCGGTCTGCAGCCCGCGGGCGCGATCTGCGAGATCGTCAGCCAGAAGGACGAAGGCGCGATGGCGCAGACCGACGAATTGCGGGTCTTCGCCGACGAACACGACCTGGCGCTCATCTCCATCGCCGACCTCATCGAGTGGCGGCGCAAGCACGAGCGCCACATCGAGCGCATCGCCGAGGCGCGGATTCCCACCCGCCACGGTGAGTTCCGCGCGGTCGGCTACACCAGCATCTACGAGGACGTCGAGCACGTCGCCCTGGTGCGCGGCGACATCTCGGGCCCCGAGAGCGACGGCCACGACGTTCTGGTCCGTGTGCACTCCGAGTGCCTGACCGGCGACGTATTCGGTTCGCGCCGATGCGATTGCGGGCCCCAGTTGGACGCCGCGATGGAGATGATCGCGCGCGAAGGCCGGGGTGTGGTGCTCTACATGCGCGGGCACGAGGGACGCGGCATCGGCCTGATGCACAAGCTGCAGGCCTACCAGTTGCAGGACGCCGGGGACGACACCGTCGACGCCAACCTCAAGCTGGGCCTGCCCGCCGACGCCCGTGACTACGGCATCGGTGCGCAGATCCTCGTCGATCTGGGCATCCGGTCGATGCGCCTGCTGACCAACAACCCCGCCAAGCGGGTCGGCCTCGACGGCTACGGCCTGCACATCATCGAGCGGGTGCCGCTGCCGGTGCGCGCCAACGCGGAGAACATCCGCTACCTGATGACCAAGCGCGACAAGATGGGCCACGACTTGACCGGTCTCGACGACTACGACGAGGCGGTACCGAAGGACGGCTACGACGAGGCCGTCTACCTGCTCGGCGATCGCCTGCCCCCGACGGCATCCGAATCAGGAGGTACCCCGTGAGCGGCGGCGCAGGCGTGCCCGAACTGCCTCGGGTCGACGCATCCGGGCTGAGCCTGGCCATCGTGGCAAGCACGTGGCACGAGCAGATCTGCAATGCCTTGCTCGACGGATCGCTGCGTGTTGCCAAGGACAGCGGCATCGCCAATCCCACCGTGGTCCGGGTGCTCGGCGCCATCGAGATCCCGGTCGTGGCACAGGCTTTGGCGAAGGACCACGACGCGGTGGTAGCGCTCGGCGTGGTGATTCGTGGCCAGACACCGCATTTCGACTACGTCTGCGACGCAGTCACCCAGGGTCTGACCCGGGTGTCGTTGGACTCCTCGAAGCCCGTGGCCAACGGTGTGCTGACCACCAACGACGAGAAGCAGGCCCTCGATCGCGCCGGGCTGCCCGGGTCGGCGGAGGACAAGGGCGCTCAGGCCGCAGCGGCCGCGCTGTCCACCGCGCTGACACTGCGTGACCTGCGCGCCCGATCGTGACCGGTCCTGAAACTGAAGAATGGGACCTCGAGGTCCGGCCTCACCTCACGCCGTACTTCGCCTACGCAGCCGCCTTCCTGATCGCCGCGGTCCACATCGCGGTGGGCTTTCTGCTCAAGGTCGGCACGTCGGGCGTGATCTTCCAGACCTCCGACCAGGTCGCGATCGGGTTGCTGGGCGTGATCATCGGTTGCCTGGTCCTGCTGTTCGCAAGGCCCAGGCTGCGCGTCGGGCCTGCTGGCATCGCAGTGCGGAACCTGTTGACCTACAAGCTGATTCCATGGACCGACGTCGTGGACGTGACGTTCCCGCTCGGCGCGCGATGGGCCCGCGTCGACCTGCCCGACGACGAGTACACGCCCGTGATGGCGATTCAGGCCGTCGACAAGGACAGGGCCGTCGCGGCGATGGATCGGGTGCGCGAACTGGTCGTCCGCTACCGCCCAGACGTCAGCCCACGTTCAACGACATCGTGATCTCGTTGGCCTGACCCGGCGTCTTCCCGTTGGCCTTGGCCACACCGAATCCCAGACGCTCGTAGACGGCACGCGCGGCGGCGTTGTCCTCGTTGACCCGCAGCGTCACCATCCGGGCCTGGTGGGCGCGGGCCCAATCCACGGCGGCGGTCAGCAAGGTAGCGGCCAGGTCGTGGCCACGGGCGGAGGGCGCCACCCACAGCGAGTACAGGTACACGGACTCGACGCTCTCGCGCTGCGCGCCGACGAGGCCCACCAGGTGATCGTCGATGGCTGCCGCGAACTGGGCGTGGACGCGCAACCGGCGCCGCCACTGAGCTGCGGTGAACGACATCTCCTGGCGGTACTGGGGGTCGTCGGTCCCGAGGGTGTCCGCCAGCGCCCGCAGCCGGAGGTCGGCGAACACCCGCCAATCCGACTCGTTGAGTTGGGCGACCCGTGGGGCACTCATGCGGCGTCGCACGGCTCCGTTCATCCAATACGGTAGAATTCGCTGACAGTGACCGATTTTCGCATGTCGACGACGCTGGCCTTGGCGCCCTCGTCGGCACATCGGATACACGAAATCGATACTCCGCTCATCCCGTTGGCGCAAGTCATCGAGCGATTGGGTGCGCAGCCCACCACCACGGTCCCGATGATCGCGGGCAAGGTCCCCGACGTCGACGGTATCTGGGGGTATCTCAGCGAGCCCGCCGAGTTCTTCGGCGTCCCGATGCCCGAACGGGAAGCGCTCGACGCCGCACTCCACCGATTCGCGAGCGCCGCCGCGGGACGGGGCCGCGCGTTGATCGCGACCACCGTGACGGTGCTGGAGATCGATTCCAGGCCCGACGTCGTCGTCACGGGCGCCGTGGTGGATCCGATGGTGTCGACGGCAGTGCACATTGCTTGCTGCGACCCAGAACCGCAGGTGCCGTGTGCGACCGATCCGCTGTGGCTGCGGATGGCGGCCCGCACCACGAGCCGCGCCGCCGTCGACCAGATCCAGCGCTGGCTCAACGACGGTGGCTACGCCGACGGCGTCCCGGCGGTGGGTGCCCCGCTGCTCGGCGCGCTCGTCTTCGACACCGCCGCCGGGCTGGTGGGCATCGACAATCCAGAGCCGACGTCGATACTCGACCTACTCGATCGGTGCGGTGCCACCACCGGCATCCGCAGGGACGACGCCCGGCCTGCCGATGCGCACCGCGCGTGGTGGATCTCGCCGGGATTCCAGACGCACCCGGTGGCCAGCATCGACGACACGGTCTTCGACGTCGAAGACCGCCCACCGTTCCTGGAGATGCGATGAGCTTCGACCCAAAGTCCTTCTCCGTGCTGACGATCGACGGGTACGACGTCACCGACGGAGCGTTCACCGCCCACTACACGCTGCGCGGCGCCGACCCCGCCGACGACGTGTCGTTCACCGAGGCGGTGAACTTCGGTGCGGCGCTGCCGAAACCACCGGACGACCGCCTGCTTCGGCTACTGACGTTGACGTGCGTGCCGAGCTACTACAAGGCCGCCGCCCCGCCACGGATCGAAATCGCCTTCCCAACATCCGATTTCGAGCGGACCTACCTCGGGGAACTCATCGCGGGCGGGCTCGGCGAGTTCGCCTACCGCAACGATCTGCCCGACGCGCTCACCCCCGACATCACGGGCCCGGACGCCAACCCGACGTCGAGCGTCGGGGACGAGGGCTGGGACGGCACGCGCACGCCGCTGGTACCCGTCGGCGGCGGCAAGGACTCGGTGGTCACCATCGAGGCCCTCAAGCGACACGGCACGCGCCCGGTGTTGTTCCACGTCAACAAGTTCGATCCGATCGACAGGTGCATCGAAGTCAGCGGACTGGACAGCACCCACGTGACGAGGACCGTCGCCCGGCGGCTGATCGACGCCAACGACGACGGGGCCTACAACGGCCACGTGCCCGTCACGGCGATCAACAGCGTCATCGGGCTGATCGTCGCCGACGCCAACCGGCTCGGCCCCGTCGTGCTGTCCAACGAGCGGTCCTCCAACATCGGCAACGTCAGCTGGAATGGCCGCGACATCAACCATCAGTGGTCGAAGAGCATCGCCTACGAGACGTTGCTGCGGAACACGTTGTCGCGGTATGGCATGAACCCGGACCGGTACTTCTCGCTGCTGCGCGGCCTCTCGGAATCCGAGATCGCCGACCGGTTCCGCAACAGCCCCGAGTACTTCCGGGTATTCATCAGCTGCAACCGGCCCTTCGCGCTCGACGCCGGCCGTCGCGGCGCGACGTGGTGTGGGCACTGTCCCAAGTGTCTCTTCGTCTTCGCGCTCATGGCGCCGCGTCTCGGCCGCGCCGAGGTGGAGGCCATCTTCGGCCACAACCTGTTCGCGGACACCGAAAGCCGAGCGGGATTCGCCGACATCGTCGGGCTGGGTGTGCACAAGCCCTTCGAGTGCGTCGGGGAGTACTACGAGGCCGCGGAGTCGCTGATCTCGATCCTGGACGACGACGACTGGCGAGGCCTGCCGTTGGTAGAGGAATTCCGGGCCCGGCGTGCCGAATTGGAGGCCGTCGCAGCCACGGCCGACACGAGCCCCGACGTTCACTACGTGCCTGCGCAGTACGCGTCGACCCTGGATGACCGAGATGGCGCCGTCTCAAAGAGCTGAGCTGGCCGGGCTCGTCGTCGGCATCTGGGGCTTCGGCCGCGAAGGCGTCTCGATGGCAAGGACCGCAGCGGCCGCAGGGGCGGCGCGCATCGAGGCCGTCGACGACGTCGGTCGCGGCCGCCTC
>Ga0105237_10000869_pt1 | contig 41028 bp, 36 predicted proteins | sample KBSC24metaG_FD_81520 | JGI IMG/M metagenome (GOLD analysis project Ga0105237, IMG submission 81520) | Corn rhizosphere microbial communities from Kellogg Biological Station, Michigan, USA - KBS C2-4 metaG | ecosystem: Host-associated > Plants > Roots > Rhizosphere > Soil | place: Michigan, USA...
ATGGCCATGCGCACCCTCGAAGGACAGGCCACTGAGCTGGGTTGGCAACTCGACAACATCGAGGATCAGGAGCCAGAGGACTACCTCGAACTGATCATGCACAAGACCTGCTGGTACACCACTATCCACCCGCTCCGTGTCGGCGCGATGGTGGGCTCACGTGGCCAGGCCGAGTTGGCGCCGCTCGTGCGGTTCGGCTTCCACTTCGGCGCGGCGTTCCAGATCCGCGACGACCTGCTCAACCTGATCGGTGACGAACGCACGTACGGCAAGGAGATTCTCGGCGACCTCTACGAGGGCAAGCGGACGCTGGCGTTGGTGCACCTGATGGCGACCGCGAAGGGCTCGAACCGCGCACTCATTCGTGACTATCTACGGCGCAGCAGGGCCGAACGATCCGAAGAGATGGTGCACACCGTACGCCGCCTGATGGACGACTACGGCAGCATCGCGTTCACCAGGGAGTTTGCCGAGGGCATTCTGCTGACTGCAGAGGAACACTTCGAAGAGGCATTCGCCGACGCCGAGCCAGGACCCGACCTCGACTTCCTGCGCGCCCTGGTGCCCTACGTCTGGGCACGATGGCGCTGAATTCAGTGCGCAGGAAGGCCGTCCGGCGACGTTAGGCTCGATGCCGGGGGAATGATGGCCGATCAACCGACCACCCGGCTCGCCGCCAGTGGTCATCGCTTTCTGGTGCGGCGCATGGAACATGCGTTGGTGCGCAGGAACATTGCCATGCACGACGATCCGCTGCGCACGCAGTCGCTGTCGCTGGTGTCGGGGTGCGTGCTCGCAACGATCGCGGTCGCCGCATGCGCGATCTTGGCGTTCATCAGACCGCAGGGCAGCTTGGGAAGCGCCCCGATCGTGATGGCTCGCGACTCCGGTGCGCTCTACGCGCGGATCGGCGACGTGCTGCACCCGGTCCCGAACCTGGCGTCGGCCCGCATCATCGCCGGATCGGCCGCCAACCCGGTCGTGGTCGCAGAGACGACCATCGCGAGCGCGAACCGGGGCCCGGCGATGGGCATTCCCGGTGCACCGGCGGCGATCGGTACACCGCTGGCGGCCCCGTCCTGGATGGTGTGCGACACCGACCGGACGGTCGTGATCGTCGACGCGGCCGCCGATCGACTCGACGCCTCCCGCAGCGTCCTGGTCACCCCGCGCGGCGAAGGCCCCGCCACCACCTACCTGCTCTACGACGGTAGCCGCGCCGAGGTGGACCTCCGCAACCCGGCCGTGGTTCGTGCCCTTCGCCTCGAAGGCGTTGCCGCCATGCCCGTTTCGCGGGCCCTGCTCGACACCGTTCCCGAGGTTCCCGCCATCGCCGCTCCGGCCATCGACGGCGCAGGCGGCGCGGGACCCCGGTCGTTGGACGGAGTTCCGGTCGGTGCCGTCGTTCGGGTGATCCGCGCCGACGCCACCGACCACTACGTCGTCCTGCGTGACGGCGTGCAGCGGATCGGTGAGGTGGCAGCCGACCTGATCAGGTTCACCTACCCGGGCCTGGACGGGGTGCCCACCGTCGCGCCGTCGGCGATCGCGCGGACCGGCTCGGTCGACGAGTTGGCCGTCGGGCACCTCCCGCATCGTGCTCAGGCCCCGGTGGGCGCCGACGGCCCCGCCGCGGTGTGCGTGCAATGGCGTGCCGATCACGTCGCCGATCGATCGCGCACCGTGGTGCTGACCGGGAAGCCGCCCGTCGATGGGGCGACGGCTCTCGCCCAGGCCGATGACGAAGGGCCGAACGTCGATGCCGTGGCCGTACCTGCGGGCCGCTCGGTCGACGCCAGGGCGGCCGCAATCGTCGGTGACGACGGTTCGGCGGGCACGCGGTACCTGGTCAGCGACATGGGCGTGGCGTACGGCATTCACGATGACGACGTAGCGACCCACCTCGGCCTGACCGGTCCACCCGCGCCAGCGCCGTGGCCCATTCTGGCGGCGCTGCCGCGGGGACCGGAGCTGAGCGCCGAGGCGGCCTCAGTCGTGCGGGACGGGTTGGCGGCGCCGTCGTAGTCGACCCGCCGAGGCCGACACCGCCGCCACCACCGCGACGCAGATCGCGGCACCGCCGAACGCGACCCTCCGCGACATCGGGTCGGACCGGCGAGCATCCGGCGCCGCAGGCACGGGCGGTGTCACCAGCGGCGTCGACCGAGACTTGCCCGGTCCGTCGGCGCTGATCGCGGCCAGCGCGTCGACGACGCCGCGTCCGACGCGAGAATCCCATCCGGCGGCAGGGTGTCGCGCGGTGTCCTCGATGCGCTGCATCACCTGCCTCGCCGTGAGCTGCGGCTCGCGCGAGCGGACCAGCGCAGCGATGCCGGTGACCACCGGCGCGGCATAGCTGGTACCCGAAATCGACAGCGGCTCATCAGAACCGCTTGCCGTGTCGATCAATCCCTCCCCGTCGGGATCGAGTGAGACGACCGCCTCGCCAGGCGCAGCGACGTCCACCCACGGCCCCGCGAGGCTGAAGGTCGACGGGCGGCCGTCCAGGTCCACCGATGCCACCGTGAGGACGTAGTCGTCGTACCAGGACGGGCTCGCCACGACCTTCACCGCGTCCCAGTCCGGCACACCGGGACGCGCCGGGTCGGGCGGCGGGTTCTGCTCGTGGCACTGACCTGGACCGCCCACGTTGCCCGCCGCCGCGACCACGACCACGTTCCTGACGTCGACGGCGTAGGCGAGCGCCGCACCAAGGGCGCCGTCACCGATCTCGTCGCTGGCCGGAAGGCATGCGACGGAGGAGATGTTGATGACCGTCGCTCCGGCGTCGGCCGCGGTGCGTACCGCCATGGCGAGGGTCTCGACGTCACCGACGCCCGAACTCGCGCGGTCGCTGGTGCGGCGGAATGCGTTGCTCGACTGCCGGATTCCCATGATCGCGGCATCGGGCGCGAGACCGCCGAACGATCGTCCTGCCACGTCGACCTCTGCCGCACCGATGATTCCCGCGACCACGGTGCCGTGCCCGTCGCAGTCCTGCGTGCCGTCCCCTGCTGACACGTAGTCGCCGCCGGGGACGAGGTGAGGCAGCAGTCGATGCCGGGCGACGCCGGTGTCGATCACCGCCACCGTCTGGCCCCGACCTCGCGACAGTCGCCAGATCGACTGCAGGTCAATATCGCTCAGCTGCGAGTCCCCTCCGGCATCGGCGGACTTGGTCGTCGAATGGCAGCGGTCACTCTGCTCGGTCGCTTCACGCGGTGCCGGTGACTGCGGTGCGGGCAACAATGCGTCGTCCACGATCGGAGGTGCCACCGCACCGGCAGACGGAGACGTCACACCGGCCGTCCAGGTCACTGCGATGACGGCGAGGACTCGCAGCGCGATCGTGGATCCGGATGTCATGGCAGCGACGCTCCGCGCACCATGGCGTAGAGCCCGCCGACCCAACAGGCCAGCGGAATCACGGCAACCAGTGCTGCGTACTCCGCGATCTCGACCGCTCGCACCGCGACGGCATTGAGCCGCGGGGGACGCGTGGCACCCAGGCCGGCCGCGATGAGTGCAGCGCTAGCCCAACCGACCTGCGCCGGGTGTGCCGTCACGAAGATCGCGAAAGATGCCGAGACGCTTGCCAGCCCGGCGACTTCCAGTGCCCTTCGGCGGACCGCGTCGACGTGGGTGCGCATGCGCAGCAGCAATACGACGCCGATCACTGCCGCGAACCCCGTGCTGGGCAGGCTCGGCCCGCCATACCGATGGCATCCGACCGCGACGAGCACGGTGCCGAGCGCCGCGGCGGCGCTGCATCCCCCGACCAGACCGGTCAACGTGGCGTGGCCGCGGATCGCACGTTCGTCGATCTCTACGGGCATGGTGAGTCCGGACAGCAGAATCGAGATCCGGCCCGACAACGCCTGCACCCCGACCGCGACGACGGACAGGATCGCCCCGACGGTTTCGACGGGAACCACGGCGACGACCGCGACGATCACCGCTACTGCGGCAAGGGTCGAGAAGCACGCCGTCGCAACCAGTGTCGACGACAGCTCATCGGTGCACCGCAGTAGCACCAGCGACATGGACGCGGCGGCTGCGGCTGCGAGGAACCCGTTGGCGGGAGCCGGGCCGGACGGTACCGCCAGGAATCCGGTCGCGGCGGCCAGCGACACCGCGGCGCCGGCCGCCGCCGCACTTCGTCCCGTCACCGCCATCGCCGCGGCAATGCAGGCACCGATGGCGGCAACGATCAGACGGATGCTCGAGTGTTCGGAGACGCTCCCGAACAACGCCAGCGCGGCGACGACCGCCGCCCAAACGCAGGCGATGCCTGGTACGACTGGTGATTCGTCTTTTGGTGAGCAGGCTTCGGCAGCCGTTCGGAAGCGGCCCCACCGCACCACTCCGAGCGAGGGTGCGTCGGATGCGGCGAGGAGCAGGAGCTCGCCGTCGTGAACACCGTTGTCGGCCAAGGTAATCGACTCGTCGAGAGACACCCCCGACAGGCGGTCCAGCCGCCAACGCTGCGGCGACTCGTCGAGATTCTGCTCGGCCAGCGCCACGATTGTCGGCAACAGCGCCCCGACCGGTGTGCCCGAAGGCAGGGCCATGTCGACCGTGACGGGTCTTCCGTTCTGGTCGGCATGAACGGACAGTCGGCACACCGACATCGCATCACCCCCCCGGGTAGACGTCCAGTACCGCCACCGTAACCGAGGCGCAAGTGCTGACCGTGCGGCAAAAATTTCGCAAGTGGTGATGGAACGGAATCGGCGTCCGCTGCGTCCTTTCACCGATGGACTTCACATGCGCTCCGCGCCTCGCCGCTCCTGCGCTCGACGCCGGCGACATCGTCGTCGAGCCGCCACCCGACGTGCCACGGCCGGCACCCGCCAACCCACTGACGTGGCTGATGCCTGCCGCAATGCTCGTCGCAGCTTTGGGAATGGCGTTGCTGTACTTCACATCCGGCACCAGTCGCAGCCCGGTGTTCATGATGTTCCCCGTCATGATGCTGGCCTCGGTGGTCGGTTCGCTGGCCTACGGTTCGCGCGGTGCCCGCCGCACGGGGGAGCTGGACCAAGATCGGCGCGAGTACCTGCGTTACCTCGACGCGCTGGACGACGCCACGGTCAGAACCGCAGGCGCTCAGCACCGCTCGATGCACTGGAGTCATCCCGATCCGGGATCGCTGTGGACGCTCGTTGGTGGCAAGCGGATGTGGGAGCGTCGGCCCGATGACGCCGACTTCTGCCGAATCCGGGTCGGACTCGGCACGCTCGCACTGTCGACCAGGCTGATCGCGCCCGAACCGACGTCGCCCGAATCCTTCGATCCGGTGACGACGGATGCGTTGCATCGTCTGATGACGACCCGGTCGACGGTGTCGAACCTGCCCGTGACCGTTGACGTGCGCGAGCACTCCCGGATCACCATCGACGGCGATGTCGCGGCGGCACGCGGGCTGGCCAGGGCGATGATCTGCCAGTTGGCGGTGCTACACGGGCCGGAGCACGTGAAGATCGCAGCCGTCGTCGACGACGTCGCTGCACCCGAGTGGGACTGGTTGAAATGGCTTCCTCATTGTGAGGATTCGCGATCCCATGACTCCGCCCACGTGGTGGTACTGGTGGATGGCGGTGACGTTTCGGGTGACCGACCTGCTTCAGGCGTCACGACGGTGGTGATCGGAGCTGACGGCCCCTTGCCCGCCACACCGGAACAGCGGGACGTCATGTCCCCGGTCGCGGCGGTGACGTGCGCCCGCCGGCTGGCGGCCTTCCGCGTCGGTTCAGCTACGACCCCGGGCCCATCTCGGGCACTCGGTGGCTGGGCGGCTCTGAACGGGATCGGCGACGTGCATCGCCTCGACCCTGGGACCTGCTGGCGGCCCCGCGTCGGGAGCCGGCGGCTGCGCGCTGCCATCGGGGTCTCGGATGCCGGCGAGTGCGTCGAACTGGACATCAAGGAGGCCGCGCACGACGGCATGGGTCCGCACGGGCTCTGCGTTGGCGCGACCGGATCGGGTAAGTCCGAGTTTCTGCGGACGTTGGCCCTCGGCCTCGTCGCCACCCATCCGCCTGAGGCACTGAACTTGGTGCTCGTCGACTTCAAGGGTGGTGCAACGTTTCTGGGCTTCGAGCGGCTCAAGCACGTGGCGGCCGTCATCACCAACCTATCGGACGAGGCGCACCTGGTGGCCCGCATGAGGGACGCCCTCGCCGGTGAGATGACGCGCAGGCAGCAAGCGTTGCGTGCGGCGGGCAACTACGCGAACCTCACCGACTACGAGGCCGCGCGGGCGGCAGGCGCGGCACTACCGCCACTGCCCGTGCTGTTCATCGTCGTCGACGAGTTCTCCGAGCTGCTCAGCCAGCAGCCGGACTTCGCCGACCTGTTCACGGCCATCGGCCGGGTCGGGCGCTCACTCGGAATGCACCTGCTGCTCGCCAGCCAACGTCTGGACGAGGGCAGGCTACGCGGACTGGAGAACCACCTGTCCTACCGGATCTGCCTGAAGACGTTCTCGGCCGCCGAATCCCGCGCGGTGCTCGGCACCCCGGATGCCTACGATCTGCCGAATACGCCGGGGATGGCCTACCTCAAGACCGCCGCGGGCCAACTCATCCGATTTCGCACTGCCTTCGTATCCGGCCCGGTCGCACGATCCGCGGTCCCGGGCAACCGCGCACCCGACTGCACCCCTTCACTGTTCACCCTGCGACGCGTGCCGCGGGCGAGCGAGGCTCGACCCGACGTGCCGGTCACCATGACGCGAACCATTCTCGAGACCGTGCTCGACGGACTGACGGGCCACGGCACCCCAGCTCATCGGGTGTGGTCGCCACCGCTGACGGAATCGCCAGCATTGAACACCGTGCTCGCGTCCGGTCTACCACCGCTGGTGGTCCCGATCGGGTTGGTGGACAAGCCCTTCGCGCAGCGGCGCGACCCCCTGATCGCCGATCTGAGCGGGCCGGGTGGCCATGTCGCCATCGTCGGCGGACCACGGTCGGGCAAGTCGACTGCGTTGCGCACGTTGGTGTTGGCGTTGGCCGCGGCGCACTCGCCGGCACGGGTGCAGATCTACGGGCTGGATTTCGGCGGCGGCGTGCTGGCGGCCACGCGGGTGCTTCCCCACGTGGGCGCTGTCGCGGGACGGTTCGAGCACGCGCTCGTCCGGCGCATCGTCGGACAGGTGCAGAACCTGATCCAAACTCGGGAGGCACGGTTGGGCCGCGACGGTGCCGGGTTCGACTCCGGATTCGACGATGGGTACGGCGACGTGTTCCTCGCGATCGACGGCTGGGCTGCGGTCCGGCAGCACTTCGACGGCTTGGAGGAGACCATCACCGCCCTCGCCATGCAGGGCCTGGCGGTCGGGGTGCACGTGGTGGTGACCGCATCCCGCTGGGTGGAGATCCGCCCCGCGCTCAAGGATCAACTCGGCACCAGAATCGAACTGCGGCTTGGCGATCCGGCCGACTCGGAGATGGACAGGCGCAGGGCCCGCCTCCTCGGTGACTGCCCACCGGGACGAGGCATTACCCGCGATGGTCTGGACATGGTGATCGCGTTGCCGCGGCTGGACGGTCGATCGTCGACCGTCGGTCTGGACCCTGCGCTGCGGGCGGATGCCGAGCTGCTGCGAGCCCGCCATCCGGCGGGCGTTGCGCCGCCCGTCGAACTGCTGCCAACCAAGGTGACCTCCCGCGCCGTCGCGGCTGTGGCATCCGGTGCACGGCCGCCGACGCATGCCCTGCTCGGCCTCGCCGAGGACGACCTGCGGCCCGTCGCCATCGACTTCGGCGGGCAGTTGCACCTCGTCGTGCTCGGGGAAACCGAGTGCGGGAAGACGGCGACGCTGCGCACGCTGTGCCTCGAACTCGTGGGCAACCACCCGGCGAGTGACGTGCAGATCCTGATCGTCGATCCGCGCCGCTCGCTGCTTGGCGTCGTCGAGTCTGATCACCTCGCCGGATATGCGATGTCCGCCGGCGCCGCGGAAACGCACGTCGCCACGCTGGCCCGAATCGGGCAGTCGCGCATGCCCGGCCCGGAGGTCACCCAGCGGCAGCTGCGTGACCGGTCGTGGTGGTCGGGTCCCGAAATGTACGTGATCATCGACGATTACGACCTGGTAGCCGAAGCTGCGGTCAACCCGCTCACTGCGCTGCTCGACCTACTGCCGCACGCCCGTGACCTCGGACTGCACGTCGTGGTGGCACGCAGATCCGGAGGCGCGGCCCGCGCGATGTTCGACCCGTTCCTCGCCCGGCTGCGCGACATCGGTTGCATGGGCCTGACGATGAGCGCAGGCCCCGACGACGGTATTCTGCTCGGCACGGTCCGCCCGACGCCGCAGCCACCCGGCCGCGGCACCCTGACTCGGCGGGGCCAGCCGAACCAGGTGGTGCAGGTGTCCTGGACCGATCCGCCGTGATGAGCCACGATGCCGTGGTCGTGGTTGGGCCGACCGAGATCGTGGGCGACCGTGCCGTGGAGGCCGAACTCGTCACGGCGGCACTCGAATCCATCGATGACGCGGTGGCACTGGTGGGCGACCGCGTCGTGCCGGTCGACGCGGTGTGGCGACAGGTGATCACGGCCGCCGTCGCCCCCGGTGCTCGTACTGTGGCGCTCGTCTGCCCGTCGTGGTGGCGATCGCAACGGGTGGAGCTGGTGTGCGACGCGGCCCGCGAAGTAGCCGCCCACGTCGTGCATCTACGGCGGGCGGACGTCCTGCACCACGACTCGAAGCTGATCGTCGAGATCGCACCGGATTTCGCCGTCGTCCACGCCCGCAACGGGGAGTCGTCCGTCGTGCCGTGGGTCGGCAATCCGCGTACCGTCGCCGCGTCGATCGACGCGCGCGTCGACGAGGCGGCCGTGGTGATCGACGTACCGGGCGGCATGGATGGCGCGACGAGGTTGAGTGGCGAACTCGCGCACGTCCTGCGCCTTCGGGGCGTCTCGGTGTTGGTGGCCGACGATCGGCGGGTCCTGCGAGCCGCACGGGACCGGCCGGTGGGCGGACGCCGCATGGCCAGGTTCGCCAAGCCCCGTGTCGTAGCACTCACCGGGGCAGGGCTGGTGGTGGCGGCGATGGCCGGGGCGGCGGCGGGGTACGGCGCCGATGGTCCCGCGACGGCTCCGTCGGCATGGCTGGTCGAGGGGCGTGTCGCCGTGGAGGTTCCCGCGGACTGGCCCACCGAGCGCATCGAATCGGGACCCGGTTCGGCTCGGGTGCAAGTACTTTCGCCACTCGAGCCCCACGTCGCGATCCACGTCACCCAGTCGCAGGCTCAGGAGTCGCTGGCCGTCGCGGCCGAGGTGTTGCGACGGGCTCTCGACGAAGAGCCCGACGGCGTGTTCGTGGAGTTCACCGCCGCGGACCGTCGCGCGGACAAGGACGTCATCACCTACCGCGAGATCCGCACGGACCACCACGTCGAATGGACCGTGATGCTCGACCGTGGCGTGCGGATCGCCATCGGGTGCCAGCACGCGCCGGACCGTCCAGCTCCGGATCGGGTCTGCGATGCGGCCATTCGATCGGCAAGGACTCTTCCGTGACCGGATTCGCGGGCGATGGAACCGGATCACCGTCGGGTGCGTCCAATTGTCATGTCCCGCTTCACAGAACACGGAAGGACTTCGATGACGACACCCGGCGCACTGAACACCGACTTCGACCTCATGACGGCCGTCGCAGGCAGGATCGACGCCCGCAATGAGGAGGTCCGCGCCATGCTGCGCTCGTTCATCGGGCAGATGACCAGTGTGCCCGCCTCGGTGTGGGGCGGATCGGCGGCGGCCCGATTCCGCGACGTCGTCGACCGGTGGAACGCAGAGTCGGTGAAACTGCACGCCGCACTGCAGCGGATCGCCGAGACCATCACCTACAACGAGCGGACCCTGCGCGAGGCCGCCGACAGCCACTCGCATCGAATCTCCGCGACCGTTCAGTCCCTTTGACCCTCAACCCGAATGGAGCTCCCATGGATCCGGTTCTGTCCTATGACTTCGCCGAGATCGAGTACACGGTCCGCCAACAGATCCACGCCACGTCGGCCCGGTTCAACGCTGCGCTGGACGACCTGCGCACGCAGATCGCGCCGCTGACGGCGGTCTGGACCCGCGAGGCGGCCGAGGCGTATCGAGTCGAACAGGCCCGATGGGATCAGTCGGCCGCGGCGCTGAACGAGATCCTGATCAGTCTCGGCAACGCCGTGCGCGACGGGTCCGACGACGTCGCGGACACCGATCGGCGCGCGGCCGCCGCCTGGGGCTTCTAGCTGCCAGGCCCACCATGACCCTGTGCGGTTCCCGCTGGGAGGAGAGCTCAGCGGGACCGCACAGTCTTGCCTGCACAACCTAGGATCGGACGGGCAGGAGGTGCCACATGGCTGAGCGGCGAACCGGTCCTGAGCGGCTGAGCTCGTTCTCCGACGCGGTGTTCGCGGTGATCATCACGATCCTGGTGCTGGAGTTCAATCCGCCGAGCGAGGACACCTTCAGCGCGCTACTACCGCTGTGGCCGATCGCCCTGAGCTATGCGGTGAGCTATCTGTTCATCGCGATCGTCTGGGTCAATCACCATCACCTGTTCAGCCACGCCGAGGAATCGACGCCGCGGCTGGTGTGGTCGAACTTCGCGCACCTGTTCTCGGTCTCGCTGATCCCGTTCACCACTGAGTGGATCGCCGAGAGCCGGCTGGCCGCAGCGCCTGTGGCGACTTACGCGGCCGTCTTCGTCCTGGTCAACATCACCTACCTCGCGCTGTGTTGGGAGGCCGTTGATCGGCCTGCGGGGGAGGCCGCATCGAAGCGGCTGCGCCGGATGCTGCGCATGCGATCGTTCATCACCGTGCTCCTGTTCGCCGCGGCCGCAGTGCTCGCCCTCAAGTGGCCGGTAGCGGCAATCGTCGTGATCTGCGTCTGTCTGATCGCCTACGTACGTCCGGATATTTCGGCGTCGGAGGGTGACGTCGCGGCCGCGTAGGCAGCTGGCCGCTTTCGAACGTCGACTTGTCGTCGCCCGCACGGCAAAAGTTCGACGGAAAGTCGACGTTCGGCCTCGAATCAGACGCGCGCGTAGGTATCGATGTCGGCGTCGAACTGCGTCACCTGATCGGCGGTCAGCGTCGGCCGTGTCGACTCGATGACGCGCAGGTAGTCCGGGGTGTCGGCACGGGATCGCACGCCGCTGTCGACGGTCCGCTCGAAGCTCGCCTGCGCGACGGCGCGCGCGGCGTGGGTGATGTCGGCGGGCGTGTACCCGCGGGTGGCCGCGATCAACGCGGCCATGTCGATACCGGTGTCGGCGATGAGGCGCCGCCACAGGGCATCACGCGCCTGGTCGTCCGGCGGGCCGATGGGCATGACGTAGTCGAAACGGCCGTGCCGAAGGAACGCCGCATCGAGATCGCCCACCGAGTTGGTCGCGCAGATGAGTAGCCGCCCTGCGCGATCGCGGAACTGCACCAGGCACTTGAGCAATTCGTTGACCACGGCGGTCGCGGCAGGGGAGTGCGGGCCGCGCCGGGACGCGACCTCCTCCACCTCGTCGATGAACACGACGACGTTGTCCAGTTCGGCCACGCCGGTGAACGCCTCGTTCAAGCCGGCCGCCAGTCCGCCGTCCCCGACCGACAGGCGGGACGGGAACAGCTCGACGAACGGCCAGCCCAGTCGGCTGGCGATGGCGCGGGCGAACGTCGTCTTCCCGGTGCCGGGTGGACCGAACAAGACGATCGCGTGTGGCGGCACCACTCCGTGCTCGGCGGCCAGTCCCGGTTGCGACAACGGCAGCACCACACGCCGTTCTATGAGGTCCTTCTCGGCGACCATGCCCGCGATCTGCTGCCACAGTCCCGCCGCGGGAACCTCGCCGCCCAAGCGGGCGAGCACCGACGCCGAGCGCGGCGACATCGGTTCGTGCTTGTCGAAGTGCGCAATTGCCTTGCGCTGCACGAAACCCGAGTTGACGAAGGCCGCCGTGCCCGTCTCGCCGTCGGGCAGCATGGCGGTGATCTTGCGGACGCCGCGGGCGAGTAGCCGGTGCTCCAACACCCCGAGCAGATCGCTACCCATGCCCTTGCCGCGCCAGACCGGATCGAGCGACAGTCGCAGCACCCAGGCGCGGTCGGCGTCGACCCGGCTGATTGCGACCCCGACGACGGCGTTGCCCGCCACTGCCACGACGGCGGGATGGCGCTCCTGCAGGCTGGTGACGACGTCGCTGAAGTCGAAGAGGGGTTGGTGGTCGGTGGTCGCCGAGACCGCATCCAAGCGCAACGCCGCTTCGAGGTCCTCCGGTGCGAAATCGCGTATGTGCCAGGTCATGACACCGTCGGCCATGTCTAGGCCGGCCAGTCCAGGCTGAAGTACTGCGTCTCCTGGAACTCTTCGAGGCCCAGCCGCGCTCCTTCGCGGCCGAGGCCACTCTGCTTGAACCCGCCGAACGGTGCCGACGGGTCCGACACCACGCCCCGGTTGATCCCGACCATGCCCGACTCGAGCGATTCGGCAATCCGCATGGCGCGCTGCAGGTTCCCTGCGTAAACGTAGGCGGCCAAACCCATTTCGGAGGCGTTCGCCCACTCGATGACCTCGGCGTCGTCGCGCCATTCGACGATCGGGGCGACGGGACCGAAGATCTCGTTCTCGATGATCGGGTTGTCGAAGCGCACTCCGGACAGGACGGTCGGCGGGTAGAAGTACCCGGCGCAGTCCCCGACGGAGGCTTGATGGCTGATGTGAGCGCCTGCACGGACGGCGTCGTCGACGAGCGCACTCACGTTGGCCACCGCGCGCTGGGAGATCAACGGGCCGATCTGGGCGCCACTGTCCGCAGCGCCAACGGTCAACTCCTTCACCCTGATCCCGAATCGTTGGGTGAAGTCGTCGATGACCGCGGAGTGGACGTAGAACCGGTTCGCCGCGGTGCAGGCCTGACCGCCGTTGCGGAACTTGGCGATCATGGCGCCCTCGACGGCGGCGTCGAGGTCGGCATCGGCCGTGACGATGAACGGTGCGTTGCCGCCCAGCTCCATCGAGCTGTTGACGATGCGTTCGGCGGCCTGGCGCAGTAGCAGCCGGCCAACGCCGGTGGACCCGGTGAACGAGATCTTGCGGATCCGGCTGTCGTCCAGCCACGTGCCGACCACGGTGGCGGCATCCGTGGTGGCGACCACGTTGACGACGCCGTCGGGAATTCCCGCCTCGGTCAACAACTCTGCGATGGCGATGGCCGTCATCGGCGTCTCGGCGGCGGGCTTGAGCACGACGGTGCAGCCCGCAGCCAGTGCCGGGGCGATCTTGCGGGTGGCCATGGCCGCGGGGAAGTTCCACGGGGTGACCAGAGCCGCCACGCCAACCGCGCGGTGCGTCACGACGGTGCGTGCACCGCCCGAGGGCGTGGCGCCGTAGTCGCCGCCCGAGCGGACGGCCTCTTCGGCGTACCACCGGAAGAACTCTGCGGCATAGGTGATTTCACCGATGGCGTCGGTGCGGGACTTGCCGTTCTCGGCCATGACCAATGCGGCGAGCCGATCGCGGTCGCGCACCATCAACTGGTAGCAGCGCGTCAATGCCTCGGACCTGGCGCGTGCAGGGGTGTCACGCCACCCCGGCAACGCGGCGTGGGCTGCCGCGACGGCAGCGGTGGCGTCGGCGCCATCGCCGTTCGCGACGCGGGTGATGACCTCGCCGGTGGCTGGGTTGTCCACCGGAAACGTGCCTGCGGTCATCGCGTGGCCTCGAAGGCCGCGGCGATGACGTCGAGCGCCTCGTTGAGGAGGTCTTCGCCGATGGTCAGCGGCGGCAGGAAGCGCAGCACGTTGCCGTCGGTGCCGCAGGTCAACACGATCACCCCGTTGCGCCGGGCATCGGCGGCGACGGCGGCCGTCAGCGCGGCATCGGGATCGGTGGTGCCCGCCTTGACCAGTTCGACGGCGATCATCGCGCCGCGGCCGCGCACGTCCCCGATGCGTGGGTCCGCGGACTGGATGGCGTGCAACCGGTCCTTCATGACCTTCTCGATGTGCCTGGCCTTGCCGAGCAGATGGTCTTCCTGGATCGTCTCGATGGCGGCCAGCGCCGCGGCGCAGGCGATGGGGTTGCCGCCATAGGTGCCGCCAAGCCCGCCGGCGTGCACCGAGTTCATGACTGCCGCGGTGCCGGTGATGGCCGCCAAGGGGAGGCCGCCGGCGATGCCCTTGGCGGTCACGATCAGATCGGGGACGATGCCCTCGTGCTCGCAGGCGAACATGTCGCCGGTGCGCGCGAAGCCGGTCTGCACCTCGTCGGCGATGAACACCACACCGTTCGCGCGACACCAATCCACCAGTGCGGGAAGGAATCCGGGCGCAGGCTCGATGAAGCCACCCTCACCCTGAATGGGTTCGATGATCACTGCCGCCAGATCGGTGACGTTCAAAGAAGATTCGATGTGTGCGATGGCGCGCGCAGCGGCTTGCGCACCCGTGAACTCGGCTCCGTCGCGCAGCGGATACGACATCGGCACGCGATGGACGTCGGGCGCGAACGGACCGAAGCCGTGCTTGTACGGCATCTCCTTGGCGGTCAACGCCATCGTGAGGTTGGTGCGACCGTGGTAGGCGTGATCGAACGCGACGACGGCGGTTCGCTTGGTGTGGTGGCGGGCCACCTTGATCGCGTTCTCCACTGCCTCGGCGCCGGAGTTGAACAGGGCGCTGCGCTTGTCGTGATCGCCGGGCGTCAGTGCGTTCAGGGCCTCGGCCACCGCGACGTACTCCTCGTACGGCGACACCATGAAGCAGGTGTGGGTGAAGCGTTCGACCTGTGCCTTGACGGCGGCGACGACGCGCGGCGCGGCGTTGCCGATGCTGGTGACGGCGATGCCCGAGCCCATGTCGATCAGGGAGTTGCCGTCGACGTCGACGACGACGCCGTCGGCGGTGACGTGGTCGACGTATGCGGGCAGCGTGGTGGCGACCCCATCGGCCACCGCCGCAGACTTGCGCGAGGTCAGTAGCTCGGACAGGGGCCCGGGAACGGCGGTGGTCAAACGCTGCGGGCTGGTGCTGACGGTCATGAGGTCAAGAATCTCGCTCGTGTGATCATGCCGTCCAATACCAGTTGAGCAACGAGTACATGCCCGGCAGGCATACTCTCTCGTAAGGGAAGGCGGTGGCCATGGAGCTGCGCACCCTGCGCTACTTCGCCGAGGTGGCCAAGGCAGGCACGGTCAGCGGCGCCGCGGAGACGCTGCACGTCACCCAACCCGGGTTGTCACGGCAGCTGCGTCAACTGGAACGGCAGCTGGGGGTGCCGCTCTTCGATCGCAGCGGTGGACGACTCGCCCTGTCGGCCGCCGGCCGAGACCTGCTGCCGCGGGTCGATCAACTCCTTGCCGATGCCGAGCGTCTTGCTCTCGGCGCACGGGTGCTGGCCACCGGGCGGCTCGATCGGGTGACCATCGCCGCGCCCGCGACCACGTTGGCAGAGGTGATCGCACCGTTCATCGCGACGCTGGCCCCCGCGGACCCGACGCCTTCGGCCTTCGCGTGCGACGGATACGAGCCGCACGCGGCACTTCGTGCCGGCGCAGATCTCGTCATCACCAACGGCCGCCCGGCCGACGCCATGAGTTCGATCGCCATCGGCGTTCTGCCGGTGTGGGCGTATCTACCGAGTGGGCACCGATGGGCCAAGAGGGATGCCATCGACCTCGCCGATCTCGAGAACGAGACGATCATCTGCCTGCCAACGACTTTCAGTGCTCGCCAGGTGCTCGATGCCGCAGCGCGGCACACGCACCAGACGGTGAGCGTCGACATCGAGGCAAGCAGCGGCGCCGTCGCGCAGGCGCTGGCCGCCGCAGGGCGCGGGATAGCGGTCGTCACCGACGATCCGCGGTTCGACCTGGCGCGAGTGAAGGTCATCGCGGGCGGTGATCCGATGAATCTGCACCTCTTCGCGGCGTGGGACCCCGATCATCCCGCGCACGCGACGCTTGCCGCGGTCGCGCAACGCCTCGCCGAGCACGTCGACGAGCACTACGGATCGTCGCCGTGACGCGGGTCAGGTCAGCGGTTCACCGCCGTCGATCTTGAGCGTCACGCCGGTGAGGAACGCGTTGGTCATGGCGAACAGCACTGCCTCTGCGACGTCCTCCGGGGTGCCGATGGTGCCCGTCGGATTGGTCTGGCTGATGTGCGCGAAGTACTCGCGCTTGCCGTCTTCGCCCATCGCGTCCCATGCCCCGGTGTCGATGACGCCAGGCGAGATCGCATTGACCCGGGTCGGGGCCAGCTCGATGGCGAGCGACCGGGTGAGGAAGTCGGCCGCGCCGTTGGTGATCGCGACACCGAGATAGCCGACCTTGGCCTTGAAGGCGTGCACCCCGGAGAACAGTACGAACGATCCGCCGGGATTGATCTGTCCCGCAAAGTGTTTCGCCAGCATGGTCGGACCGATCACCTTGGTGTCGAACGAGAGCTGCAGGTTCGCGCGGTCCAGATCGGCGAGAGTGCCGCGGGCTCTGGCCGATGCGGTGGACACGATGTGGTCGAGTGGTCCGATTCGTTCGGCGAGTGCGGCGATCGACTCGTCGTCGGTGATGTCGATGGTCTCGGCGGTGACGTCGGGTTCGTCGTAGGCCGCCTCGAGCGCGGCACGGTTACGTCCCGCCACGATGACGCGCGCCCCCTCGGAGAGGGACAGCAGGGTCACGGCACGGGCGATGCCGCTGCCGCGCCCGATCACCAAGACGGTCTTATCTTTCAGCGCAGTCACAGCTAACTCCCAACATCGCGTTATACGGTTAGTGATGTGTCCGAGTCAAGCGGATCACGGATAACCTGTCAACATCTAATTAGAAGTTAGATGACGATGGTGGGCCCTCCGGATAGGTTGCGCGCGTGTCGTTTTGGCCGCCTCTTACTGTGCTTGGCCGCTATCCGGCGTCGAGCGCCCACGCTGATAATGCCTGCGTGCCTTCATGCGGTTGCCGCAGATGGCCATCGAGCACCACCGCGCGGTGTTCGGCTTGCTGCGGTCGATCAAGAACAGTCGGCATTCGGTGTTGGCGCACGGGCGCAATCGGCCGGGGCTGGTGATGCGCAGCGCGTCCCACGCCAGCACGGCGCGCACGGCGCCGGTGCTCGGTCCGGTCGACGCGACCCGCCAGTCGACCCCGTGCGGGGTGACGACCGGCTTGAGGGTCACCGCGTCGAGATGGGCCCGCAGGGCGGCGGGACTGCGCTCTCCGCGCACGACCGCCTGCAACAGCGACCGCACGTCGACGAGCGCAGTCAGTTCCGCCTTGGTGGGTGTGACGCCATGCGTGCGCATCCAGGTCTTCGCGAATGTCGCATTCTCGAGGTTGTCGCGCGACTCGCCATCCACCACCGGGGTGGTGTTCAGCAGGTCGAGCAAGAGCGCCTCGTCGGCGGCGTCGGCCGCAATCACGTCCATATAACCTCCAAATGACTATTGACAGGTTACATGATGACGTGTTCAATCCAACCTAACCAGTAAACAACGATAGAAGGGTTAGACATGACGCCTCAGGTTCACCACCGGTACGCCACCGTCGACGGGCAGCGCCTGTTCTACCGGGAGGCGGGTCCCGCCGACGCCCCTACGTTGGTTCTCCTGCACGGCTTCCCGACGAGTTCGTTCATGTTCCGCGACCTCGTCCCGCAGCTCGCCGACACGTATCACGTGATCGCGCCGGATCACCTCGGCTTCGGCTTCTCCGACGCCCCCGCAGTGGCCGACTTCGACTACACCTTCGACGCATTGGCCGATCTGACCGAGCACCTGCTCGACCAACTCGGAGTGACTCGGTTCGCCATCTACGTCCAGGACTACGGCGCGCCGATCGGATGGCGGCTGGCACAGCGGAACCCGCAGGCGATCACCGCCATCGTGACCCAGAGCGGCAACGGCTACGACGACGGCTTCGTCGAATCGTTCTGGAAGACCGTATGGGACTACCAGCGCGAGCAGACCCCGGAAACCGAAGCCGCCATCCGCACCGCCCTGGACGTCGACTCGATCAAGTGGCAATACGTCACGGGCGTCGACGACGAGACCCTGGTCAGCCCCGACGCCTGGACCCACGACGCCGCACTGGTGAACCGCCCAGGAAACGACGAGGTCCAACTGAAGCTGTTCCTCGATTACGCCACCAACGCGCCCGCCTACCCGGCGCTGCACGAGTACCTGCGCTCGAGTGCGGTGCCGGTACTTGCGGTGTGGGGCAAGGGCGATCCCATCTTCGGACCAGACGGTGCCCGTGCCTTCGCGCGGGACGCGGTGGAGGCCGAGATCCATCTTCTCGACGGAGGTCACTTCCTGCTGGAGTCCGCCGGCGGGCAGGTCGCCGAACTGATCCGCGACTTCCTGAAGCGACGCATCGCCGCATGACACCCAAGGTGCTGGTGTTCGACGTCAACGAAACGCTGCTCGACATCACCGCATTGGAGCCGGTGTTCGGAAAGATCTTCGGTGACCCGAGCACGATTCGGGAGTGGTTCGGCCAGCTGGTTACGTACTCGATGACGCTCACCCTGTCCGGCGTCTACACCGACTTCTTCTCGCTCGGCGAGGCCGTGCTGCGGATGATGGGCGACATCCACGGCGTGCAGATCACCGACGACGATCTGCACGCCGTGCGCACCGGTTTCGCCACGATGCCTGCCCACGGGGACGTCGCCGCCGGTCTGGATCAACTCCGCGACGAGGGTCACCGGCTCGTCACGTTGACGAACTCGCCACCGAGCAGCGGCGGCGAGACGCCCCTGCAGCGCGCGGGCCTCGGTCACTTCTTCGAGCGAGAGTTCAGCGTCGACACCGCCCGTGTCTTCAAGCCCGCGACGACGTTGTATCGCGACGTGGCAAGACAATTGGGTGTGGAGCCTTCGGACTGCATGATGGTGGCCGCACACACCTGGGACACCATCGGTGCACAGGCCGCGGGTTTCAGCGGCGCATTGATCCTGCGCGAGGGCAACGCGCCGCTGCCCGCGCCGGGCACACCCCAGCCGACCGTCGTCGCGTCGGATCTGGTCGATCTCGCGGCACAACTCACCCCGACGTCCCCAAGCAGGCAATAGGGGGACTGGATGGCGGACCGGGGCGAGCGAAGCGACGGGGGATGGCGGTCGTCGTGATGGATTGGCCCGCCACCACCCTGGATTGGACTAGGGTGGCGGCAACGCGGCGTGGCCAGCGCCGATGCGTTGCGCGCGAGGAGCGTGATCGCGGATGGGCAACTCGAGGACCTCGGGCGGCCGGGCTCGGACCCAGTCGTCCGCATCCGACGTGCGCGCGGTCCACGAGCTCTTCGTCGCGGGGCGGGTGGACGCCAGCTTCCTCGATACGGCACCGTTGCGCCGCGTGGTTGCCGAGAGCTGGCAGCGCAGCCTGGCCACCGGCGTCGATCCCGATCTTGGCGAGGTCAGGGGTGGACGCGCGGCGCTGACGTTGGATCAGCTGCGTGCCACGCATCCGCTGGCGTCGGCACTGCCCGTCATCCGCCGACTCCTGGTGGAGGACGCCTCCGATGCCGGTGTGGTGGTGGCCGTAACCGCCGCCGACGGCACGCTGCTGTGGGTGGAGGGCGACCCGGCGGCCTGCAAGCGAGCGCAGGCGATGAACTTCGTGCCAGGCGCCGACTGGAGCGAGCGCAGCGCAGGAACCAACGCCCCAGGAACCGCCCTCGCCCTCGACCGCGAGCTACAGATCCGCGGATCCGAGCACTTCACCAGGATCGTGCAGCCGTGGAGCTGTACCGCGGTGCCCGTGCACGATCCCGTCACAGGCCTGCTGCTCGGGGCCATCGACCTCACCGGGGGAGCCGACGTCGCCACCCCGCAGACTCTCGCACTGGTGCGGGCCACCGCCGTCGCCGTGGAGAACCACCTTGCGCTGCTGCGACTGACGAACTCCGGCCAGCCGGGGGTTGCCAACGCCCGGCTGTCCGTCCTCGGCGCCGAGCGGCCGCGCTGGACCGCCACCGACGACGCCGGCAACACGCGGACCTGCACGCTGACCGGCAGGCACGCCGACATCCTCGTCCTGCTCAGCCGTCGTCCCGAGGGCTTGAGTGCGGATCACCTCGCGATGCTGCTCGATGACCAGGACCTCGACGCCGTGACCATCCGCGCCGAGATGTCGCGGCTGCGCAGGGTCATCGGCGCCGACAACGTCGCTTCCCGGCCGTACCGGCTGCTGGCTCCCGTCGGTAGCGACCTGGACGACGTGTTCGCCGCACTTCAGCGCGGGGACGTCGCGGCCGCCATGAGTCGCTATGCGGGGGCGCTGCTGCCACAGTCGGTATCGCCGGCCATCGCGCGGCTGCGCACCGAGCTGAGCACCGGCCTTCGCGCGGCCGTGCTCTCCACGGGAAGCCTTGCCCTGCTCAGGCGTTGGCTCGAATTGCCCGAGGGCCGAGACGATCGCGACGGCTGGCAGCTGCTGCACGACCACGCGTCGGTCGACGCCTTCGCTCGCGCACGGGCCCGCGGCCACCTGGCCGGGCTCGACGCCGAATTCTCCTGAACAGTCGCCCCCGTTCGGTCGATTGCAACCGTGCTGCAACGTCGTGCGGCCTAGCGTGAGTGACGACGGACACATTTAGCGTCCAACGGCAGTCTGATGGGCAGGAGTAAACGCCATGACCGAATACGCACGACCCGGCGCCGAGGGTTCGTTGATGACCTTCCAGCCGCGCTACGACAACTACATCGGCGGCGAGTGGGTGGCGCCGGTCGGTGGGGAGTACTTCGAGAACCCGACCCCGGTGACGGGTCAGCCGTTCTGTGAGGTGGCCAGGTCGACGGCCGCCGACATCGACAAGGCCCTCGACGCCGCACATGCCGCGGCACCCGCATGGGGCAAGACCTCGCCAGCCGAACGCGCGGTGATCTTGAACAAGATCGCCGACCGCATTGCGGAGAACCTCGAATCCATCGCGCTGGCCGAGTCGTGGGACAACGGCAAGCCGATCCGCGAAACGCTGAACGCCGACATTCCGCTGGCGGTCGATCACTTCCGCTACTTCGCAGGCGCCATCCGCGCGCAGGAGGGGTCGCTGTCCCAGATCGACGACGACACCGTCGCCTACCACTTCCACGAGCCGTTGGGCGTTGTGGGACAGATCATTCCGTGGAACTTCCCGATCCTGATGGCCACCTGGAAGCTGGCCCCCGCACTGGCCGCGGGCAACTGCGTCGTGCTCAAGCCCGCCGAGCAGACCCCGGCGTCGATCCTGTACCTGTTCTCCGTCATCGGTGACCTGCTGCCGCCCGGCGTGGTGAACATCGTCAACGGGTTCGGCGTCGAGGCGGGCAAGCCGCTGGCGTCGAGCAACCGGATCGCCAAGATCGCGTTCACCGGCGAGACCACCACGGGCCGGCTGATCATGCAGTACGCCTCGCAGAACCTGATCCCTGTGACGCTGGAGTTGGGCGGCAAGAGCCCCAACATCTTCTTCTCCGACGTGCTCGCCGCGGTCGACGACTACCAGGACAAGGCGCTCGAGGGCTTCACGATGTTCGCCCTCAACCAGGGCGAGGTTTGCACGTGTCCCTCGCGGTCGCTGATCCAGGCCGACATCTACGACGAGTTCCTCGAGTTGGCCGCCATCCGCACCAAGGCGGTCAGGCAGGGCGACCCGCTGAACACCGAGACCATGATCGGCGCCCAGGCGTCCAACGATCAGCTCGAGAAGATCCTCTCCTACATCGAGATCGGCAAATCCGAAGGCGCCCAACTGGTTACGGGTGGCGAGCGGGCAGAGCTCGGTGGCGACCTCAACGGCGGCTACTACGTCGCGCCGACGATCTTCACCGGCCACAACAAGATGCGGGTGTTCCAGGAGGAGATCTTCGGCCCGGTCGTGGCGGTGACGTCGTTCAAGGACTACGACGACGCCATGGCGATCGCCAACGACACCCTGTACGGGCTAGGCGCGGGGGTGTGGAGCCGCGACGGCAACACCGCCTACCGGGCGGGCCGCGACATCAAGGCCGGCCGGGTGTGGACCAACTGCTACCACGCCTACCCCGCGCACGCCGCGTTCGGTGGATACAAGCAGTCCGGGATCGGCCGCGAGAACCACAAGATGATGCTCGACCACTACCAGCAGACCAAGAACCTGCTGGTGTCCTACAGCAACAAGGCCCAGGGCTTCTTTTAGTCGGTGAAGGTGATCCGAACCGAGATCGGTGAGCTCTGCAGCGCGCGGAACGTCGCGGAGCTCAGGGCCGCCGTCACGGGTCCGTCGCCGAACGTCTTCCCGCGGGCGACGACGTCGTCGTCGGGAACGAAGGCGGCGGTACCGGTTCGCCATCGCCTGCCCTGACGTAGCCGCACGGTCGGGTTGGCGGTGATGTTCTGCCCCCAGCCCGACCGGGTTCCGTGCTGGCTGATCAGCCATGCGCCGGCGTCGTCGAAGCGGGCCGTCACGGGAACGGTGCGTAGCGCCCCGGTCTTGCGGCCGACGGTTTCGAGTTCGGTGGCCAAGGTGGTGCGAATCCCGACCTTGCTCAGCGTCCGCACCGTCGGGTTGAGGACGTATCTGCCGACCGCGCGCTCGAACCGGAACTTCCGCAATGCCTTCTGCTCTGCGTTGGTCTTCATGGCTCCCCCTATACCGTTCGGTCTACTCATGCTGTGACTTTAGTAGACCGAACGGTGTATTTCAATGGTGGGGCTACGCGTCGTCGGCAGGGGCTCGTTGCGGTGCGGAAATCCCGGCGTTCGGTTCCATCGAGCATTCGTCAGGCGTAACTTCCAGCTAATACACAGTATTAGGGGGAGATATGAACAAGTACGTAAAACTGTCAGGACTCGCAATTCTGGCAATCTGCGGTGGCCTCGCGCTGGCACCCACGGCGACCGCAGATACGACTCTGACGCTCTTCGAGCACGACACCGTGCAACACCAGGCCGACCTCGGCAAACCTGGACCGGGCCCGGGTGACCAATTCATCTTCGCCGGCGATGTGTTCGACCGACCCGGTGGCATGTTCCTGGGAACGACCGGCGGCAGTTGCACCACGCTCACCGGAACCGACACGGCCGGTCGGACGACGTGCAACGGCACATTCAACCTCGGAGGCGGCCAGATCGTCGTCCAGGGTGTGGTCGACACTGCCGCCGTCTTCGTCCGCAACGAGGTGGTTCCGCTGTCGATCATCGGAGGCACCGGCATCTACCAGAACGCTCGCGGCGACGGCACTGTCCAGTTGGTCGCGGGTGTCCCGAACCTGTCCGACGCGAACTTCGTCCTCAACCTGACGGGCTAGTCCCCAACGAAGGCGTTTTGACCTGCGCGGACACCCCCGGGTAAGCTGCCTCGTTGGCGTGTGGCACGCCAGGGACCTCGGGTCACCGTCGGTCGCCGAGATTGTCCCAGCCACACCAACGCCAGACCGGCACCCGGGTCACACCGGGACTCACCCGAGAAAAGAAGAGGTAAGCGCTGTGCCCACGTACACGCCGAAGGCAGGTGACACCACGCATTCGTGGTACGTCATCGACGCCACGGACGTCGTGCTCGGCCGGCTCGCCGTCGAAGCAGCCAAGCTGCTGCGCGGCAAGCACAAGCCGACGTTCACGCCCAATGTCGATGGTGGCGATTTCGTCATCGTCATCAACGCCGAGAAGATCGCCGTCAGCGGCGACAAGCTCAAGAACAAGTTCGCTTACCACCACTCGGGTTTCCCCGGTGGCCTGCGGGCGCGCTCGCTCGGTGACGAGCTGGTGAAGCACGCTGACCGCGTCGTCGAGAAGGCGATCGTCGGCATGCTGCCGCACAACAAGCTGAGCCGTCAGGTGCAGAAGAAGCTGAAGGTCTATGCCGGACCGGATCATCCGCACTCGGCGCAGCAGCCCATTCCGTACGAGATCAAGCAGGTGTCACAGTGACCGAATCTGACGTGACCACTGAGGTCGCCGAGACCGAGGTCGTCGAGACCGAAGCCCCCGAGACGGACGCGGTCGAGACCGAGGTCGTGGAGACCGAGGTCGTCGAGGAGTCCGCTCCTCGCGAGCCCATCGTGATCGAGCGTCCCATCCAGACCGTCGGCCGCCGCAAGGAGGCCGTGGTGCGGGTGCGCCTCACCCCCGGCACCGGCAAGTTCCTGCTGGACGGCCGCTCGCTCGAGGCGTACTTCCCGAACAAGGTGCACCAGCAGCTGATCAAGGCTCCGCTGGTGACCGTGGATCGGCTCGATACGGTCGACATCTTCGCCCACCTCGACGGCGGCGGCCCCTCGGGCCAGGCAGGCGCGCTGCGTCTCGCCATCGCCAGGGCGCTGATCATCGTGCAGCCCGAGGATCGTCCCGCCTTGAAGAAGGCCGGCTTCCTCACGCGCGACCCGCGTGCCATCGAGCGCAAGAAGTACGGTCTGAAGAAGGCCCGTAAGGCTCCTCAGTACTCGAAGCGCTGATCTGCACATCGGTGGGCGGGTGGGAAACCATCCCGCTGTCTGGCCACGAGCGTGCGCGTCTTGCATGAGACGCGCACGCTCGTGCGTGCTGGTTTTAGGAGGGGCATGGGCCGGCTGTTCGGCACCGACGGGGTACGTGGCGTCGCCAATCGCGATCTGACGGCCGAATTGGCGCTGGCCCTCGGATCGGCGGCCGCCCGGCTCGGCACGTCCCGCGGCTCCCGCAGGCTGGCCATCGTCGGGCGCGACCCACGGGCCAGCGGCGAAATGCTCGAAGCCGCCGTCATCGCGGGACTGACCAGCGAGGGCGTCGACGCGATGCGGGTCGGCGTGCTGCCGACGCCCGCGGTCGCACACCTGACCGCCGCGTACGACGCCGAGTTCGGCGTCATGATCTCGGCGTCGCACAACCCGATGCCCGACAACGGCATCAAGATCTTCGGCCCCGGTGGCCACAAGCTCGACGACGCCACCGAGGACCGCATCGAGGACCTCGTCGGCAGCGGGTCCGGCGCCCGTCCGGTCGGCGCAGGCATCGGCCGCGTCGTCGACGCCGAGGACGCCCTCGACCGCTACCTGCGCCACATCGGCAAGGCCGTCACCACGCCTGCCGACGGCTTGACCGTCGTCGTCGACTGCGCACACGGTGCTGCGTCGACGGCCGCCCCGCAGGCCTACCGGGCGGCCGGCGCCAACGTCATCACCATCAACGCAGAACCCAACGGGCTCAACATCAATGACGGGTGCGGCTCGACGCACATGGCGCAGTTGCAGGAAGCCGTCGTGAGCCACGGCGCCGACCTCGGCCTTGCCCATGACGGCGACGCCGACCGCTGCCTTGCCGTCGACGCGGCAGGCAGGTTGATCGACGGCGACTCGATCATGGTGGTGCTCGCGCTGGCGATGCGCGACGCCGGAGAGCTCGCGTCGAACACCTTGGTGACGACCGTGATGAGCAACCTGGGCCTGCACCTGGCCATGCGCTCCGCGGGGATCGAGGTCCGCACGACCGCCGTCGGCGACCGCTACGTCCTCGAGGAGCTGCGCGCGGGCCAGTACTCGCTCGGCGGTGAGCAGTCCGGCCACGTCGTGATGCCCGCGATGGGCACCACGGGCGACGGCATCGCCACCGGCCTGCGACTGATGTCGCGGATGGCCGAGACGCGGCTGCCGCTGGCCGAACTGGCCGCGCCCATGCAGACCCTGCCCCAGGTCCTGATCAACGTCGCGGTGGCCGACAAGGCGACCGCCGCCGACGCGCCGTCGGTGCAGACCGCGGTGGCCGAGGCCGAGGCCGAACTCGGTGACACCGGCCGAATCCTGTTGCGGCCGTCCGGAACCGAGCAGGTCGTCCGCGTCATGGTGGAAGCCGCCGACGAGGACACCGCGCGGATTCTCGCGGCCCGCGTTGCGGAGTCGGTCAGCGAACAGCGCTGACGGCGGAACCGAACGGGCCCGCGCCGCGTCCTAACCCGACATGGGAGAAAGTGACGCCGCGCGCGTCGACGTCGCCGCACTGCTGGACGTGGCGCGTGGATTCGACGCCCTTGCCGACACCGTCGACGCCGCCGTCCGGGTCCACCTGACGCGGCTGTCGTTCGACGGTGTCGTGGCAGGGCGGGCCTACGCGGCGCGCGGCGACGCTGTGCGGAACTCGGTCGAGCACGTCGGCGACGGGATGCGACTCTGGGCCAGGGCTAGCGTCGAGATCGCCTCAGCATTGCGGGCTTCCGCGGATCGCTACGTCGAGGCCGACGCGCGCGCCGGTCGGCGGGTGGGGTAGCGGTGTCCGAGAGTCTCGACGTGGCGAGCCGGTTGGCCATGGGGGAGCCGTCCGTCGAGCGCATCGGGACCTACGTGTGGGCGTGCAGGCAGGTGGGCTACCAGCACCCGGACCTGACCGCGGACGCCGCGCAGGTCCGCGATTGGTATGCCCGAGACGACGGCCTCGATCTGCGAGTGCTGGACGCCGACTGCGACGCGCTGTCGGCAGCGGCCTCGGTGGCCGATGATGCGGTGCGCCGTCACGACGAGCTGTCCGCCGAGTTGGCAGGCGCCTGGTCCGGCGCCGGCGCTGGGTCTGCCCGTGAATTCCTTTGGCGGCATGGGCAATCCGCGATGGCGGTACGGGACGGGTTGCGCAGTGCCGCCCAGGCGATGGCCACGCTGCGTGACGAACTGTGGCGCACCGTCGACGCCAAGGTCGACGCCGTACTGGGCATCGATGACCGAACGGTGTCGCAGCGCGCGGAGTGGCTGGCCGCGGCGCAGACCGTGACGACCGGCGCCGGTGACCGTGCGGCCGCCAGCGAGCTCGTCGATCAGCAGATCAAACCGTTCGTGGACAACGACATCCGGTCGGACTGGCTGGCCGCGATGCAGCGTGCGACGGCGTCGGCGACGGCGGCATACGACACGGCGATCGCGCGCCTCAACCCCGGCGGGGCACCCACCTTCGACGTGCCCGGGGAACTCGGACCGAGGTGGGACCCGCCCGACGGCTCGCCCGCGCCCGTCGCTGAAGTGCCAGTCGCACCGCAGCCCAGCGCGACGGTTCCAGGCCCAACAGTGCCTGCCGCAGCGGTGATGCCGTCGCCTGCATTCGATCCACCACCCGCAGCCCCGTCGCCGCCGCCGGCACCGTTGGCCGAAGCGCCCGCCGCCACACCAGCGACGGCACCCGCATCTCCGATGCCGTCGCTCGGCGACATGGGCGGCGGTGGTCTCCCGTCGCTCGGGGCTGGGGCATCGGGCTTCGGGCAGCAGCTGGCGGACCTGATCGGTGGCCTGGTCGGATCGTCGGAGGGCGCACTCCCCGAACCGCAGGAGATCGACCCCGCCGAAGACATGGACGAGCCCGATGAACCCGATGAACCAGACGAGGACGTCGAGACCGAACCCGCCGACGCCGCAGACGAACCCGCGACAGAGGACGACCCGGAGACACCCGAAGAACCGGAAGCAGCGCCACCGGAACCCGCAGCGACCCCGGTCCCATCACCGCCGCCGGAGCCGCCGATTCCAGCTGCCGTCCCCGAGGCGCTGCCGGGGGAGCGGACACCATGCGAGATCGCCGCTGACGAGCTGCCTCAGGTGGGGGAGTGACTCAGATCGTCTCGTCGCGGCACGCCAGCGCCGCCGTGACGAACTCGTCGCGAGCCGGATTCGCCGTCGCCGCATCCCAGATCAGCGTGACCCGGCCAGGCGCGATGTCCTCGATCGGCACCACTCGTACGTCGGGGCGACGGTAGAACGCGGTCGTCGAGCGGGGCAGGATGACGAAGCCCTCCTGCGCGGCAACGCGTTCCAGCTTCTCCTCGACGGTCGAGGCCATCTTGCCGGACGCCGCCCCGCGCTGTTCTGCAGTCGCGACCGCGTACCACTCCGGCACGGTCTGAGGATCCTGCAGCAGTCTGCGCGTGCCGAGGTCGGCGAGCCGCACGGACTCTTGCGACGCGAGGGGATCGTCGCTGGGCAGCAGCGCCACCCGTGGTTCCTCGAGCAGCGCTGCGGCGCCGAGCCCGTGGTGGTCGATCGGCTCGCGGGCATAGACCACGTCGGCGTCCCCGCGCCGGACCACGTCGACCTGGTCGGCCCACCCCACCTGCACCACCCGAGCGCGGAACGACGGTGCGGCGGCCTCGAACTTGCGCACCGCTGCCGTCGCCAAGAGACCGGGCATCACCCCGACGACGACCGTGACCGTCGACGTCGTCGCCCGAATCAGTCTCTCTTGCAGGGTATTCGACTCACGCAACAGGATCCTGGCGTCGTCGAGAAGCTGGGCACCCGCTGCCGTCAACTCGGTGCCTCGGGAGTCGCGAACGAACAACTGGACACCCAGCTCGTCCTCGAACGAGCGGATCTGCCGCGACAGCACCGGTTGGGCGATGTGCAGCCGCTGCGCCGCCCGTCCGAAGTTCAACTCCTCGGCCACCGCGACGAAGTACCTCAGCTTGCGCATGTCCAGATCCCGCTTGTACATGCCTCCGGCCATACCTTGAGGGTATCGCGAGCCGACGAAAAGAGTCTTGGACGGAGCAAGACGTGGGGCGGACCGTGGAGGCATGAGTCTGAAGAACAGCCGAGTCCTGGTCATCGGCGGCACCTCCGGCATCGGCCTCGGTGTCGCGACCGCCGTCGCCGAACGTGGCGCCACCCCGATCGTGGCGTCGCGCCGCCAGTCCAGCGTGGACCGCGCACTCGAGCAGCTGCCGGAGGGCGCACGGGGCGCCACCGTCGATCTCACCGACGAGGCGTCACTGGATCAGTTGGCGCGCACCGTCGGCGACATCGACCACTTGGTGTTCACCGCGGGCGAGTCACTCGAACTCGCGAGCCTCCCCGACCTGACGCCTGCCCGCATCACGGGATTCTTCCAGACCCGCTTCGTCGGCGCGCTGAGCGCGGTGCGGACGTTCGCACCGCGCATCGCCGAAGGCGGATCGATCACGCTCACCAGCGGCACCGCCGCCGAGCAACCGGGATTCGGCGCCCTGCCGGTCAGCGTGTGCGGCGCGATGAACGCGTTGACCACCGCACTGGCCGTCGAGCTGGCACCCATTCGGGTGAACGCGATCGCGCCGGGCGTGGTGCGCACCCCGCTGTGGGATGCGATGGCCGAGGCCGACCGCGACGCGATGTACGGCCAAGCGGCGCAGGGGCTTCCGCTCGGCCGCATCGGCGAGGTCGACGACGTCGCGCTGGCCTACGTGTACTGCATGGAGCAGGCCTACGGCACCGGCGTCGTCCTGAAGGTCGACGGCGGCACCGTCTTGGTCTAGCGGCTGCGGGATCCGCGTGAGCCGCCAGTGCGGCTCGACGTGGTGGTGTAGGAACGCAGCTCTCCGCCTCGCGAGCGGTTTCCGCCGCTGCGCGATCCGTTGCCGCCACGTGATCCGTTGCCCGAACGGGGGTTCGATGCCGACGACCGGCCGCCGCCACCACCGTGGCTGCGCTGCCGCGACGACGACGGTTGTGGGGCAGGAACGTCGAGGACCAACGGCTCGCCGAAGGTACGCTCGCCAGGAGCGATCTCCTGCAACACCGGGTGCGAGGCGCCGCTGAACCGGGTGATGGTGGGCTTGACGCCCGCCTTGCGGGTCAGCGTACGAACGTCGGACACCTGCGAATCGATCATGAGCGTCACGACGGTGCCCTCGTTGCCTGCGCGGGCCGTGCGACCCGAGCGGTGCAGGTACGCCTTGTGCTCGACCGGCGGGTCGGCGTGAATGACCAGGCTGACGTCGTCGACGTGAATGCCACGCGCGGCGATGTCAGTGGCGACCAGCACCGCGGCCGAACCGTCGGAGAAGGCCGCGAGGTTGCGGGTACGGGCGTTCTGAGACAGGTTGCCGTGCAACTCAACAGCGGGAACACCGCGTGAATTGAGCTTGCGGGCAAGGCCCTTCGCGCCGTGCTTGGTGCGGGAGAACATGATGGTGCGTCCCGGCGCTGCCGCGAGGTCGGTGAGGACGTCGATGCGGGCCGCGTTGTCGACGTGCAGCACGTGGTGGACCATCGCGGACACCGGCGACTGCTCGGAATCGACGCTGTGCACCACCGGGTTGTGCAGGTAGCGCTTGATCAGTACGTCGACGCCGCCATCGAGCGTGGCGGAGAACAGCATCCGCTGTCCGTCCTTGGGCGTCTTGTCCATCAACCGCTTGACCGGGGGCAGGAAGCCGAGATCGGCCATGTGGTCGGCCTCGTCGAGCACGGTGATCTCCACCGCGGACAGGTCGGCGTGGCGGGACTGCACGTGATCCTCGAGCCGGCCGGGGCAGGCGATGACGATGTCGACGCCCTCGCGCAGCTTGCTGATCTGCGGGCCGGGTCCGACGCCGCCGAAGATGGTGACGGAGCGCAGGTTCATCGCCTTGGCCAACGGCGCCAGCGACGCCTCGATCTGTGAGGCGAGTTCGCGTGTGGGGGCAAGGATCAGGGCGCGGGGGCGACCGGCCTGGCGGGGGGTCGTGCTGTTGGCAAGGCGGGCGACCACCGGAAGCAGGAAGGCGTAGGTCTTGCCAGAGCCGGTGCGGCCACGGCCGAGTACGTCACGGCCTGCCAGCGAATCCGGCAGCGTCGCAGCCTGAATGGGGAAGGCGTTCTCGATCCCGTTGGCGGCCATGGCGGCAACGACGGGAGCGGGCAGATCGAAGTCCGCGAACCTGGGCGCGGTTTCGGCTACGGACGGGGAAACCGGCTCGGAAATGGGCATGGAAACAGACAAGGGTGAAACTCCGAAAGTTGAAAGGTCGTCCTGCCCGGCGCGGAGGATCCCGCGGCGCTCGGTATGACGAGAAAGAAGCGGCAAGAGGCAGAACAGACGATGCCGCTGAAGATCAGAGTACCGGACGAACCCGTTCAGCCCCGAATCACGAGACGAGCGTCACCAATTCCTCGACGAAGCGATTCTGCTCGGCCGTGTCGGTGGCGTAGGGATGCACCAGCAGCGTCGTGACGCCGGCCTCGGCGAATGCGGCGAGGCGTTCCTTGACGAACCCGGCAGGACCGACGAGCGAGGTGTGGCGGACGAGTTCGTCGGGCACCGCGTCGATGGCCTCGGCCTTCTTGCCTGCGAGGTACAGATCCTGGATGTGATCGGCGATCTCGCCGAAGCCGTAACTGGTGGCCAGGGTGTGATAGAAGTTCTTGCCCCGAGCGCCCATTCCGCCGATGTACAGCGCCAGTTGGGGTTTCGCCCACGCCAGTCGATCGTCGAGGCCCTCGCCGATGGCAAGGCCTGCCGAGACCATGACGTCCAGCGGGCCCAGCACCGGGTCCCGCTTGGCGAAGCCGGCGCGCAGCGCGTCGCCCCACACCGAATCGGCCTTCTCGGGATAGAAGAACACGGGCTGCCAGCCCTCGGCGATCTCGGCGGTCAGCTCGACGTTCTTGGGCCCAAGTGCTGCGATGTGGATCGGAATGCGCTCCCGCACCGGATGATTGATGAGGTGGAGGGACTTGCCCAGTCCCGTTCCTCGCCCTTCGGCAAGCGGCAGCTGGTAATGCTTGCCGTCGTAGGACAAGTTCTCACGGCGCCACACCTGGCGGCAGATGTCAACCACCTCGCGGGTGCGGCCCATCGGGGCGTCGAACGGGACACCGTGGAAGCCCTCGATGACCTGCGGACCGGACGTCCCGATGCCGAGCCGGAACCGCCCGTCGGAAACGTAGTCGACACCGGCGGCCGACATGGCGAGCAGCGTGGGGGTGCGCGTGTAGATCGGCACCACGCCGGAGCCGAGCTCGATGGTGGAGGTCTTGGCCGCCAGATAGCCGAGCTGACTGATCGCGTCGAATGAGTAGGCCTCCGGGACGAGCGCAATGTCGACACCGCGCTTCTCGAACTCGACGACCTGGTCGGCGGCCTCGCGGAAGCCGTCCGTGTAGTTGAGAAAGATTCCGGTGCGCATCGTTGGTTTATACCACCCACCGGTTGGTTGGGGACATGCGGTCGGGCCAAGGAGCGACGAGCGCGCACCGGTGCGCAACCTGATCTTCACATTTGACGACCTGACCATCGCTCACAGGAGGCTCCCAATCATATGGTTCGGAAATTATCAGGCGTTCACTTGATTAGCGCTCTATGCGTATTTCCGCAGGTCATTGACGCTTATGCAAATTTATCTATGTTTGCCATACATGTGGTCGCAACTTCTTTCTCGGAACTTGTTCGCCAACTCGATGTAAGCGACGCCATAGTTGCGCCATCGGACCGCATGAATTTGCTGTGGGCTCAGCGCCGTTCGCCGTTTCGGATTGCAATGCGGTACGTCGTGCATCCATAATGAGTTGCCTGAGTATGTTCGTAGTCGCGGAATGGCCGTGTGTCGCAACAGTCTTTTCGCGAGTTAGCTCTTGATTGGGGATCGATGGCATTGTCCGCGCTCGAGAAGAAGTCGGCGCTGATCACCGGCATTACAGGGCAGGATGGCTTTTACCTAGCAGAGCTGTTGCTGTCGAAGGGATATCGGGTCTTCGGTCTGTTACGCGGACAGAACAACCCCAAGGCGGCAGCCCTTGCTCGCGACTTGCCTGAGCTTCAGCTCATCTCGGGCGATCTGCTCGACGCCTCCAGCATGATCCGCGCGATGACGATTGCTGAGCCAGATGAGGTCTACAACCTCGGTGCAGTGTCGTTCGTGCCGCACTCGTTCACCAACCCCCGACTGGTCGCCGACGTCAACGGCGGCGGCGTGTTGAACTCGTTGGAGGCGATCCGGTTCTATCAGGATCTATCCGGCAGGCAGGTCCGCTTCTACCAGGCGTCGACCTCGGAGATGTTCGGCAAGGTCCAGGACGTCGTCCAGTCGGAGAAGACGCTGCTGTGGCCACGATCGCCGTACGGCGTGGCCAAGGCCTACGGCCACCACCTGACGATCAACTACCGCGAGTCCTACGGCCTGCACGCGAGTTCGGGCATCCTGTTCAACCACGAATCACCGCGGCGCGGTTTGGAATTCGTCACCCGCAAGGTCGCCCACGGAGTGGCAAGGATCTCGCTGGGACTGCAGGACTCCATCGCGCTCGGCAATCTGGACACCCAACGCGACTGGGGCTTCGCAGGCGACTACGTCGAGGCGATGTACCTGATGCTGCAGCAGGACGAGGGCGACGACTTCGTCATCGCCACCGGCGAAACGCATTCCATCGCAGACCTGCTGGACGCCGCGTTCAGCGTGGTCGGCATCTCGGACTGGTCCGGACTGGTTGGTCTCGATCCGCGATACGCCCGCCCCGCCGAGGTCGACGTCCTGATCGGCGACTCCAGCAAGGCGAATTCAGTGCTTGGCTGGAAGCCGAAGGTGTCGTTCCTCGAACTCGTCGAGATGATGGTGAAGGCCGACATCGAGAAACAGCGAGCCGCCGCTTAGCAATCCGGGTGGCTAGCCCTTCAGCAGAGCGACGACCTTGTCCTCGATGGTGACGGGCTCCGCGTCCGGATCCTGCGCTGCCGTCTTCGGCAGCACCACCTCGGGATCGCTGAACTCCTTGTAGTCCCTGTCGCCTGCGAGCGTGTGCAACAGGAAGCCGGTCAGCAGTGCGCGCGTCACTTTCTGCGTGCTGCGGTCCGCGCCGGGGAGCCCGACCACACGGGTCAGCCGGAAGCCCTCGACGAGACCGCCGGGCTTGGCCTTGGGCACGGTGCGCACGGTCGCCGTGCGCCACGCCGCCGCCAGTTCGCCTGCGTTCGACCGGATGTTGGTCGGGTCGCTGTCCGCGGTGAGGATCAGTCCCGGCACGCGCAATCCCGCGGCGGGCTTCTCAGCCTGCGGGTGCGTCACCGAGGGGAAGAGCGCCACGGCCGCCTTCAGCCTGGCAGGCATACCCGCGGCGGCGAAGACTGCCGCCGAGCCGCCGAAACCGTGACCGACAACGCCCAGCTTGCTCGGATGCACGCTGATCTTGCCGGTGCCAAGTCGCACGCCGGCGACGATGTCGAGCGTGGTGCCCAGGTCGAACGCCAGGTTCAGCACCGATGGCGCGATGCCGGTCTCGGTGTTGGGCGCGGCCGCGACGATGCCCCAGGAGGCCAGATGTTCCAGGGTGTCGTGGTAGCGGTCCGCGCCGGCCAGCCAGTCGTGGCCGAACGCCACACCTGGCAGGTTCATCCCCGACTCGGGGGTGTAGACAACGCCAGGAAGGCCGGCAAAGGCCAGGTCACCCCGCAGAACGCGATGCGGTCCGCGCCGCGTCAACGCAGCGAAGAGCTTCTTCGTCTTGGCCACCTGACGAACTTATCTCACTGGCGCCGTCCACCCCGCCGCATGGCCACGCGGGATCCCCTAGGTCGCCACTGCACTATCCTTGACCCTCGTGTGCGGAATCGTCGGTTACGTCGGGCAGCGTCCTGCCAGGGGAATCGTCGTCGACGCCCTGCGCAGGATGGAGTACCGCGGATACGACTCGTCGGGCGTCGCGCTGCTCGACGGCGCAGGCGGGCTGACCGTCCGGCGCCGCGCAGGACGCCTCGCCAACCTGGAGACCGCGCTCGACGAGACCGATGCCGGTGTGCTCGCGGGCAGCACGGGCATGGGCCACACCCGCTGGGCCACCCACGGCCGCCCGACCGACCGCAACGCGCACCCGCACCTCGACGCGACAGGCAAGATCGCCGTCGTCCACAACGGGATCATCGAGAACTTCGCGGCCCTCCGCAGTGAGGTCGAGGCGTCCGGTGTCGAGTTCGCCAGCGACACCGACACCGAGGTCGCCGTCCACCTCGTCTCCGAGCAGTACCGTAACGGCGACACCGCAGGCGATTTTGCGGCGTCGGTGCTGGCCGTGCTGCGACGCCTCGAAGGCCACTTCACATTGGTGTTCGCCAATGCCGATGAGCCCGGCATGATCGTCGCCGCGCGGCGGTCGACGCCGTTGGTGATCGGCGTCGGTGACGGCGAGATGTTCATCGGCTCCGACGTCGCCGCGTTCATCGAGCACACCCGCGACGCCGTTGAACTCGGCCAGGACCAGGCCGTGGTGATCACCGCCGACGGATACCGGATCAGCGACTTCGACGGCACCGACGTGACCGCCACTGCTCGCGCCTTTCACATCGACTGGGATCTCTCCGCCGCCGAGAAGGGCGGCTACGAGTACTTCATGCTCAAGGAGATCGCCGAGCAACCAGCTGCGGTCGCCGACACCCTGCTCGGCCACTTCATCGACGGCAGGATCGTGCTCGACGAGCAGCGCCTCTCGGATCAGGAACTGCGCGAGATCGACAAGGTCTTCGTGGTCGCATGCGGCACCGCCTACCACTCCGGCCTGCTCGCCAAGTACGCCATCGAGCACTGGACCCGGCTGCCCGTCGAGGTCGAGCTCGCAAGTGAATTCCGGTACCGCGACCCGGTTTTGGACCGCAGCACACTCGTCGTCGCGATCTCACAGTCCGGCGAGACCGCCGACACGCTCGAAGCGGTCCGACACGCCAAGGGGCAGAAGGCCAAGGTCCTGGCGATCTGCAACACCAACGGCAGTCAGATCCCGCGCGAGTGCGATGCGGTGCTCTACACCCGCGCCGGACCCGAGATCGGCGTTGCGTCCACCAAGACCTTCCTCGCGCAGGTCGCCGCCAACTACCTCGTCGGCCTCGCATTGGCCCAGGCACGCGGCACCAAGTACCCCGACGAGGTCGAACGCGAGTACCACGAACTCGAATCGATGCCCGACCTCGTCAGCCGGGTACTGGCGTGCATGGAGCCGGTCGCGGAGCTGGCGCGGCGGTATGCGACGTCGTCGACGGTGTTGTTCCTCGGCCGCCACGTGGGCTACCCCGTCGCGCTCGAAGGAGCGCTCAAGCTCAAGGAATTGGCCTACATGCACGCCGAGGGCTTCGCCGCAGGCGAGCTCAAGCACGGGCCGATCGCGCTGATCGACGACGGGCTGCCCGTCATCGTCGTGATGCCGTCGCCGAAGAACGCGGCGATGCTGCATTCCAAGCTGATGAGCAACATTCGCGAGATTCAGGCCCGCGGCGCGATCACCATCGTGATCGCCGAGGAGGGCGACGAAGCGGTGCGGCCGTACGCCGATCACCTGATCGAAATCCCCGCCGTGTCAACGCTCTTCCAGCCGCTGCTGTCGACGGTCCCGCTGCAGGTGTTCGCCGCCGAGGTGGCCCGCGCCCGCGGCTACGACGTCGACAAACCGCGCAACCTGGCCAAGTCCGTCACCGTCGAGTAGCTCCTTGGCCGTGGACCTCGTCGTACCCGATGTCCGTATCGCGCCGGCGGAGAAGGTCGGCCACTTCCGCTCAGCTGCCGCGTTCGAGCACTTCCTCTCCGCCTACCGGGCTGGCATGGCAGGGCTACCGCCGGTCAGCGAATTGGTCGACGTGCCAACGAGTTTCGGTTCGGTGCGGGTCTACCGATTCGACGGGCCCTGCGATGGTCCTCCAGTGCTGCTGCTGCCTGGCCGCAACGCGTCGACGCCGGTGTGGCGCGGCAACCTGCCCGGTGTGCTGAGCGGCCGCACCGCGTACTGCATCGACCTGCTCGGCGAGGCAGGCCTCTCGGTTCAAAACCGTCCGATAACCGGGCCCGACGATCAGGCACAGTGGCTCGATGAGGCACTGGCAGGTTTGGGGCTGGACGTCGTTCACCTGATGGGGGTTTCGATAGGCGGGTGGACGGCGACCAACTGCGCCGTCAGACGCCCTGGCCGGGTCGCGTCGTTGACGCTTCTCGATCCGGCGATGACGTTCGCGCGGATTCCGGTCAAGACGGCGGTGATGTCGATTGGCCTGTTCGCTCCCGGTGTGCCAGAAGCACTTCGGCGCTACGTTCTGCGCTGGATTGCCGGCGGGGCGGACGCCGACGACTCGGTGCCCGAGGCCGCGCTGATCGCAGCGGCTTCCAGTGACTTCGTCTTGCGGTCGGTGATGCCGGCGGTGTTCACCGACGACCAGCTGCGTGCGCTCGACGTCCCGGTGCTCGCGTTCATCGCAGGGCGCAGCGTGATCCACGACGCAAAGCGCGCCGCCGCCAGGGCGCGAAACCTGTTGTCGAAAGGTCGAATCGAGTTCTGGGCGGATGCGTCGCACGCGATCAACGGCGAGTATCCCGACGAGATCGCGGCGGCGTCACACCGCTTCTGGGGCGACGTCGCTTAGGCGAGTGAGGAATTCGCTGCTGCCGAAGAGGCCCGGAAGTCCGCCGGTGTGCACGAGCACCACCGTCGACCCCGGCTCGATGCTTCCATCGGCGACCTCCGCGATGAGCCCGGCAAGCGCACGTCCGGTATAGACGGGATCGAAGACGATGCCCTCGGAGCGGGCGGCCAACGTCAGCGCGGCGGTGACCTCTGGCGTGACCCGTCCATACCCCGCACCGACCTGGTCCATCCGGATCCGGAGGTGCTCGGGTGCTGGATCGTCGGCTGGAAACAACTCCCGCACAGTGTGGTCTGGGTCCGTCACGGCGCCGCATTGCACGCCGAGCACCCGGTGCGCTCCGAAGCCCCGCACCAGCCCGGCCATCGTGGCGCCTGAGCCCACCGCGACCACGACGTGGTCGGGATCAACGCCCTGGGAGACGATTTCGCGCGCGGCGTCGAGGTAGGCATTGCTCGTCAGCGGGGATGAGCCGCCGAACGGTATCACCGCGACCGAGCGACCGGCGTTCTGCAGCTCGGCGGCGACCTCGTCCATTCGTGCCTGCAGCGCGGCCCCACCGCCATCTGCCCACACGATCGACGCGCCGAACAGGGCGTCCAGTGCCAGGTTGCCGGTCAACGGCCCCGATTCGCGTCCTGCCAACACGAGCACCACGCGAAGGCCGAGGCGTGCGCCGGCAGCAGCGGTCAAGCGAGCATGGTTGGACTGTGCCGCGCCGGTGGTGATCAGGGTGTCCGCACCGGCGGCCAGTGCTTGGGCACACGTCCACTGCAGCTTGCGCACCTTGTTGCCGCCTGCGCCGAGCCCGATCAGGTCATCGCGCTTGATCCAGAGATCGTCGGGGCCCAAACCGATCGCCGCCGACAGGCGAGGGGCCGCATCGAGGGGAGTGGGCCCGGTGATCAGTTGCACCGGCGTGGGCTCTAATGCCATCCCGCCCATGCTAGGCGCTCGCACGACGTAGCCTTGGTGACGATGCGGCACTACTACAGCGCTGACGCGATCCGCGCAGCCGAAGCACCGCTGTTGCGAAGCCTCCCAGAGGGTGCCCTGATGCGCAGGGCCGCCCACGGACTGGCCACCGCGATCGCCCGCGAACTCAAGTCGCATGCCGGTGCGATCGCGGGCACGCGGGTGTGCGCGGTCGTCGGCTCGGGCGACAACGGCGGCGACGCCCTGTGGGCCGCGACGTTCCTGCGTCGTCGTGGGGTCAGCGCCACCGCCGTCGTCCTCAACCCCGACCGGGTGCACACCGCTGCGCTGGCCGCCTTCATTGCGTCGGGAGGCCGCGTCGTCGAGAACGTGCCAACGGCAACCGATCTGGTGATCGACGGCGTCGTCGGGATCTCCGGCTCCGGTCCGCTGCGGCCTGCTGCGGCCGACGTGTTCGCCGCCGTCGACGCCGCGGGCATCCCCGTCGTCGCGGTGGACGTGCCAAGCGGTGTCGACGTCGCGACCGGCGTCGCCGAAGGACCCCACGTTCATGCCGCGCTCACGGTCACGTTCGGCGGTCTCAAACCGGCTCATGCCCTTGGTGATTGCGGGCGCGTCGAGTTGATCGACATCGGCCTCGACCTGCCAGACACGGATCTGGTGAGCGTCGAAGCCGCCGACGTGGCCGCGCGCTGGCCCGTGCCCGGCGCCACCGACGACAAGTACACCCAGGGCGTCACCGGCGTGCTGGCCGGTTCAGCCGCGTACCCGGGGGCGGCGATCCTGTGCACCGGCGCCGCCGTCGCGGCGACGTCGGGCATGGTGCGCTACGCGGGCAGTGCGGCAGCCGAGGTGGTTTCGCACCGGCCCGAGGTGGTTGCCGCCCCATCTGTGAGCGCAGTGGGCCGGGTCCAAGCGTGGGTGGTGGGGCCCGGCCTCGGCACCGACGAGGCGGGCGCCGCGGCGCTGTGGTTCGCGCTCGACACCGACCTGCCGGTGATCGTCGACGCCGACGGTCTGACGATCCTGGCGGCCCACCCCGACCTGGTGGCCAAGCGCGACGCGCCGACGGTGTTGACGCCGCACGCGGGCGAGTTCGCCCGCCTGGCAGGGCATCCGCCGGGCACCGACCGCGTCGCGGCCACCCGCCGGCTGGCCGAGGCGTTCGGCGCCACCGTGCTGCTCAAGGGCAACGTCACGGTGATCGCGGAACCGGAGGGCAGGACGTACCTCAACCAGGCTGGCGGCTCTTGGGCGGCGACCGCCGGGTCCGGCGACGTGCTCTCCGGCGTCATCGGTGCGCTGCTCGCCGCCGGGGTGCCCGCCGGGGAGGCCGCGGCGATGGCCGCGTTCGTGCACGCGCGGGGGGCCAACCTGTCGGCGGCCGACCCTGGCCCCCGCCCGACACCGACGTCGGCCGCACGCATCCTCGCCCACATCCGCTCGTCGATCGCCAGTCTCTAGGAGGGACAACACATGTCACGAAGGCACAAGCCTGCACGGTCGATATCGCCTGCCTACACCGGACGGCTCTCCATGGCGCCGGTGCCGACGCTGAGGATGCCCGACGAGTGCATGGATCCGCAGGCGGCGTATCGGTTCATCCATGACGAGCTGATGCTCGACGGCAGCTCGCGGCTCAACCTCGCCACGTTCGTCACGACGTGGATGGATCCCGAGGCCGAGAAGCTGATGGCCGAAACGTTCGACAAGAACATGATCGACAAGGACGAGTACCCGGCGACCGCGGCGATCGAGCAGCGCTGCGTGTGCATGGTCGCCGACCTGTTCCATGCCGAGGACCTGCGCGACGACGACCCGACCAGCGCGATCGGCGTGTCGACCGTCGGGTCGAGCGAGGCGGTGATGCTCGCCGGGCTGGCGATGAGCTGGCGCTGGCGGAAGAAGGTCGGTGACGGCTGGCGCGGCCGCAGGCCGAACCTGGTGATGGGTTCCAACGTCCAGGTGGTGTGGGAGAAGTTCTGCCGGTACTTCGACGTGGAGCCGATCTACCTGCCGATGGAGGAGGGGCGCTACGTCATCACCCCCGAGCAGGTGCTGGACGCCGTCAATGAAGACACGATCGGCGTCGTCGCGATCCTCGGCACCACCTACACCGGCGAGCTCGAACCGATCGCGGAGATCTGCGCGGCGCTCGACAAGTTGGCCGCCGATGGAGGAGTGGACGTGCCGGTGCACGTCGACGCGGCCAGCGGTGGTTTCGTGGTGCCGTTCCTGCATCCCGAGGTGGTGTGGGACTTCCGGCTGCCGAGGGTGGTGTCGATCAACGTCAGCGGCCACAAGTACGGGCTGACCTATCCGGGTGTCGGGTTCGTGGTGTGGCGCAGCGCCGAGCACCTGCCCGACGAACTGGTGTTCCGCGTCAACTACCTGGGCGGTGACATGCCCACGTTCACGCTGAACTTCTCCAAGGGTGGCAACCAGGTCGTCGGTCAGTACTACAACTTTCTGCGGCTGGGCAGGGCGGGCTACAAGCAGGTCATGACGTGCCTGTCGCAGACTGCGCGGTGGCTGGGCGACGAGCTCCGCCAGAGTGAGCACTTCGAGGTGATCTCCGACGGGTCGGCGATCCCGGTGATCGCCTTCCGGCTGACCGGAGACCGGCCGTACACCGAATTCGACGTCTCGCATGCGCTGCGGTCGTTCGGCTGGCAGGTGCCCGCGTACACCATGCCGGACGAAGCAAGCCACGTGGCCGTGCTGCGCATCGTGGTGCGAGAGGGGTTCTCCACCGACCTGGCCAGGGCGCTCAAGGACGACGTGCTGACCGCGCTGAAATCCCTCGACGAGCTCAAACCGGAGGGTCACTTCGACCAGCTGCAACCCTTCGCGCATTAGCCGCGACTGCCCTCCGATCCGCTCTCTGGGACACTTGAGGGCGGTGACATGACCATGCAGACGACCCAGCTCACGACATCGGACCCCGCCGCGCAGGCAGTGGTCGACCTCGACGCGATTGCACACAACGTGCGCCTCCTGCGCGAACACGCAGGTTCGGCCCAGGTGATGGTGGTGTTGAAGGCCGACGGCTACGGC
>Ga0105237_10000870_pt1 | contig 41025 bp, 31 predicted proteins | sample KBSC24metaG_FD_81520 | JGI IMG/M metagenome (GOLD analysis project Ga0105237, IMG submission 81520) | Corn rhizosphere microbial communities from Kellogg Biological Station, Michigan, USA - KBS C2-4 metaG | ecosystem: Host-associated > Plants > Roots > Rhizosphere > Soil | place: Michigan, USA...
GCCTTCGAGAAGTCCTTCACCGTCTCCCAGTCGTCGCGCGGCAGCAGCGGCACGACGATGTGCAAACCCTTGCCGCCGCTGGTCTTCAGGTAGCTCGCGAGGCCGAGCGCATCGAGCAGCGCGCGTGTCAGCTCGGCGCCCTCCACCACCTGCTGCCAGACCACGCCGTCGCCCGGATCGAGATCGAAGGTCATGCGGTCGGGCTGCTCGATGTGGCGCGTGGTCGCGTTCCAGGTGTGGAATTCGATCGTGTTCATCTGCACCGCGCCGATCAGCGCAGCCAGCGAGTCGACTTCCATCAGCGGGTCGTGATCGGTGTCGAAGCTCGGGTCGAGCTGCTTGATGTTCGGGATGCCCCGGCCGCTGGCATGCTTCTGGAAGAACAGCTCGCCGCCGATGCCGTCGGGTGCGCGCACCAGCGAGACCGGGCGCTCGCGCAGGTGCGGCAGCATCGCGTCGGCGACACGTTCGTAATAGCGCGCCAGCGCCAGCTTGGTCAGGCCGGACGACGCATCGATGACACGTTCGCCATGCGTGATGCGGATGCCGGCGACGCTCTCTGCACCGGCCGAAGCGCGGCGCTTGCTCGTCGGGGCCGGGGGGTTCGCGGGGGTGGTCGCCATCACGGCAGTGTCCTCCTTCGGCGGCGCGACGGCTTTTTCACGCGTGATCGACTCGGCCGGCTTGTCGCTGCGCAGCCCGTGGAATACCGCCTGGCGCAGGCGCCCGTCGGAGGTCCACGCGGCGAAGGCGACTTCGGCCACCAGCTTGGGCCGTACCCAATTGCCGTGCACGCCCTTCGGCAGGGGCTCGAACGGCGCGCGCTCGCTGCGCAGGGGTTCGAGCTGGGCCTGCAGCATCTTCAAGGTCTTTTCGTCGAAGCCGGTGCCGACGTTGCCCACGTAGCGCAGGGCGCCGTGTTCGTCGTGCACGCCGAGCATCAACGCACCGAGCGCGGCGCGGCTGCCCTTCGGCTCGGTATAGCCGCCGATCACGAACTCCTGCCGCTGCGCGCATTTCAGCTTGATCCATTGCGCGCTGCGGCCGGCGCGGTAGAGGCTGTCGGCGTGTTTGCCGATCACGCCCTCCATGCCGAGGCGGCAGGCGGTGGCGAGCACGTCGGCGCCATGGGCATCGAAGTCATCGCTGTAACGCACATGCGGCGCGCTGCAGGCTTGCATCAGCCGGCGCAACCGCTCGCGGCGTTCGGTCAACGGGCGCTCGCGCAGGTCGTCCCCTTCGACGAACGGCAGATCGAAGACAAAGAACTGCAAGGCCTCGGTGCCCGGAGCATCGAAGGCGTTCTGCAGCGCCTGGAAGTCGGGCAGGCCGCGGGCGTCGAGCACGATCACTTCGCCGTCGAGCCAGCACGGCGGCCACCTTTGGCTGCGCAGTTCGTCGGCCAGCGGCCTCATGCGCGAAGTCCAGTCATGGCCATTGCGGGTGAAGAGGCGCACGTCGTCGCCGTCGATGCGCGCGAGGATGCGGTAGCCGTCGAACTTGATCTCGTAGCGCCAGTCACCCTGGGCCGGCGCGCGATCGACCAAAGTGGCGAGTTGCGGCGCCATGTTCAGCGGCAGCTTCAGCGGGCGCGACGGCTTTCCCGCCTTCTTCGCCGGCTTGCGGGCCGTCTTCGCGGCGGGCTCGGCCAGGGTGGCGCCATTGCCGAGCACGCTGTCGGGCAGCGCTTCGACCACGTCGAAGTCCTGCAGCGGCCGCGCCGCATCGTCGCGCTCCTTGATCAGCAGCCAGGGCTCCTGGCGCTCGCCGGCGCGGCCGTGCATGCGCACCAGGGTCCAGCCGCCATGCAGCTTCTCGCCGTGCAACACGAACTTGAGCTTGCCCTGCGCATAGCCCTGGTGCGGATCGCCGATCGGCACCCAGGTGCCGCGGTCCCAGACGATCACCGTGCCGGCGCCGTACTGGTTCGGCGGGATCACGCCTTCGAACGAGGCATACGACAGCGGATGATCCTCGACGTGCACCGCCATGCGCTTGAGCGCCGGGTCCAGGCTCGGGCCTTTCGGCACAGCCCAGCTCTTCAGGCTGCCGTCGAGCTCGAGCCGGAAGTCGTAGTGCAGGTTGCGCGCCGCGTGTTTCTGGATCACGAACGACAAGGCTTCGGCCGATGCCGCAGCGTCGCCGCCGGCCGGCTCCGGCGTCGACCGGAAGTCCCGCTTGCTGCGGTAGGCGTGCAGGCGATCGTTCATGATCGGGCGGAGGCTACGGCGCGACGGCCGGCGCCGCAAGTCGGGGCGAGACGCCGCCTGGCGTAGGCTTGTGCTGACGCGAGGGCCATTTTTTCGCGTGCGAAAATCCAGGGCTCCTCAGAACGGGAATCCACATGGACGTCGAACACATCAATGCCATCGGCAACACGCTCGCCGACCTGACCAAGCGCACCCAAGACCTCCGGGGGTATCTTTGACTACGATCGCAAAGCACTGCGACTGAACGAAGTCAATGCCGCGCTCGAGAACCCGAGCGTCTGGAACGAACCGAAGCGCGCCCAGGAGCTGGGCCGCGAGAAGAAGACGCTGGAGACGGTGGTCGAGACCGTCGATCACCTGACCAGCAATCTCTCCGACAACACCGAGCTGTACGACATGTCGAAGGCCGACGAGGACTTCGACGGCCTGCTCGCGATCGAAGCCGAGGCGAACAAGCTGCGCGAGACCGTCGAGCAGCTCGAGTTCCGCCGCATGTTCAACAACCCGGCCGACCCGAGCAACTGCTTCATCGACATCCAGGCCGGCGCCGGCGGCACCGAGGCCTGCGACTGGGCGAGCATGCTGCTGCGCCAGTACCTGAAGTACTGCGAGCGCAAGGGCTTCAAGACCGAGGTGATGGAAGAAACCGAAGGCGACGTCGCCGGCATCCGCAGCGCGACGATCAAGGTCGAGGGCGACTACGCCTTCGGCCTGCTGCGCACCGAGACCGGCGTGCACCGCCTGGTGCGCAAGAGCCCCTTCGATTCGGCCGGCGGCCGCCACACCAGCTTCGCCAGCCTCTACGTGTATCCGGAGGTGGACGACTCCTTCGAGGTCGACATCAACCCGGCGGACGTGCGCACCGACACCTACCGCGCCTCGGGCGCCGGCGGCCAGCACATCAACAAGACCGATTCGGCGGTGCGCCTCACGCACATCCCGACCGGCATCGTCGTGCAGTGCCAGAACGACCGTTCGCAGCACCGCAACCGCGACGAGGCCTGGCAGATGCTGCGCTCGCGCCTGTACGAACACGAGATGCGCATCCGCATGGCCGAGCAGCAGAAGCTCGAAGACACGAAGACCGACGTCGGCTGGGGCCACCAGATCCGCAGCTACGTGCTGGACCAGAGCCGCATCAAGGACTTGCGCACGAACGTCGAGATCAGCAACACGCAGAAGGTGCTGGACGGCGATCTCGACACCTTCATCGCGGCCAGCTTGAAACAAGGCGTCTGAGTGCGCCGGGCCGCGGCGCGGCCCTTCGGAACCCTCACATGACCATCAAAGCCCTGCTCTTCGACCTCGACGGCACGCTGATCGACAGCATGCCGCATCATGAATCCGCGTGGGTCGACTTCCATGAACGGCGGGACCTGCCGTTCGAAGCCGATGCCTTCTTCAAGGCCACCGCCGGCCGCGACAACCACGAGATCCTCGGCGCCCTGCTCCCCGGCCTGGAGCGCCACGAGTACGACGCGCTGGCGCACGAGAAGGAAGCCGTCTATCGCGGCATCGCGGCGCAGCGCCTGGAGCTGATCCCCGGCTTCGAGCCGCTGCGCGCCGCGGCGCGCGCCGCCGGGCTGAAGCTCGCGATCTGCACCGCCTCGACGCCCGAGAACATGAAGCTGGCGTTCGGCCGCTTCGGCCTCGACGGCCAGGTCGACACCGTCACCAGCCCGGCCGACGGGCTGCGCGGCAAGCCCAATCCAGACATCTTCCTCGAGGCCGCGCGCCGCCTCGCCATCGATCCCGCCGACTGCATCGTCTTCGAGGACGCGCCGCTCGGCATCGAGGCCGCGCGGCGCGCCGGCATGCTGGCGGTCGCGCTGACGACCTCGCTGCCGGCCGAGGCCTTTGCCGCCTATGACAACCTGCTGGAGATCGCGCCCGACCTGAGCCCGATCGACCTGCAGGCCCTCGCCGCGAAGGCGGCGCAAAAAAAGAAGGAGACACCTGATGCGTGAAGGCAATGCCCCACTGATCCGGCGTGAGAACTACAGCCCGCCGGCGTTCTGGATCCGCAGCGTCGAGCTCAGCTTCGACCTCGATCCGGCGCGCACCATCGTCAAGAGCCGCCTGCAGATCGAGCGCAACGCCGCCGTCGCCGCGAGCCCGCTCGAACTGCATGGCGAGGAACTGGTGCCGCTGAGCGTGCTCGCCAACGGCGCCAGCGTCTCGTTCCGCCAGGAGGCTGGCCTGCTGGTGATCGACAACTTGCCCGAAGGCAGCTTCACGCTCGAGATCAAGAACACCTGCGCCCCCGAGAAGAACACGCGCCTGACCGGCCTCTACACCTCGGGCGGCGGCTTCTTCACGCAGTGCGAGGCCGAGGGCTTCAGGCGCATCACCTACTTCCTCGACCGCCCGGACGTGATGGCGGTCTATACCGTCACCCTGCGTGCCGACAAGGCCAAGTACCCGGTGCTGCTCAGCAACGGCAACCTGGTCGAGCAGGGCTCGCTGGACAACGGCCGCCACTACGCGAAGTGGCATGATCCGTTCCCGAAGCCCAGCTACCTGTTCGCCCTCGTCGCCGCCGACCTGGTGTGGCGCGAGCAGAAGATCAATACCCGCTCGGGCAAGCAGCATCTGCTGCAGGTCTACGTGCGCCGCGGCGATCTCGAGAAGACCGAGCACGCGATGAATTCGCTGATCGCCTCGGTGGTCTGGGACGAGGCCCGCTTCAAGCTGCCGCTGGACCTGGAGCGCTTCATGATCGTCGCCGTCGGCGACTTCAACATGGGCGCGATGGAGAACAAGGGGCTGAACATCTTCAACACCGCCTACGTGCTGGCGAACCCCGCGACCGCGACCGACGCGGACTACGCCGGCATCGAGAGCGTGGTCGGCCACGAGTATTTCCACAACTGGACCGGCAACCGCATCACCTGCCGCGACTGGTTCCAGCTGAGCCTGAAGGAAGGCCTGACGGTCTTCCGCGACCAGGAGTTCAGCATGGACATGGCGGGCACGCCGACCGCGCGCGCGGTCAAGCGCATCGAGGACGTGCGCAACCTGCGCGCGATGCAGTTCCCGGAAGACGCCGGCCCGATGGCGCACCCGGTGCGCCCCGACCAGTACGTCGAGATCAACAACTTCTACACCGCGACGGTCTACGACAAGGGCTCGGAAGTCGTGCGCATGATGCAGACCCTGGTCGGGCGCGAAGGCTTCGCGCGCGGCATCAGCCTCTACTTCGAACGCTTCGACGGCCAGGCGGTGACCTGCGACGACTTCGCACAATCGATCGCCGATGCGAATCCCGACAGCCCGCTGGCGGGCCGGCTCGACCAGTTCAAGCGCTGGTATTCGCAGGACGGCACGCCGCGGGTCAGCGCCCACGGCTACTACGATGAACACAGCCGCAGCTACACCTTGACGCTGGACCAGCACGGCATGCCTTCGGCCCAGCAGCCGCACAAGCAGGCCTACGTGATCCCGGTCGCGATGGGGCTGGTCTCGCAGGACGGCCGCGCGCTGCCGCTGCAGCTCGAAGGCGAATGGGAAACCACCTCGACCGAGCGCGTGCTGGTGCTCGACCAGGCCAGCACCAGCTTCCGCTTCGTCAACCTCGACGCCGCACCGGTGCCTTCGCTGCTGCGCGGCTTCTCGGCGCCGGTGGTGCTGCTCGACGACCTGGGCGACGACCAGCTCTTCACCTTGCTGGCGCATGACGGCGACCCGTTCAACCGCTGGGAGGCCGGGCAGCGGCTGGCCCTGAAGCGGCTGCTTGCGGCGATCCGCGGCGACGCCCCGACCGAGCTCGACGCGCGTTACATCGCGGCGATGCGCGATGTGCTGCGCCACCCGCAGCTCGACGCCGCGTTCAAGGAACTGGTGCTGACCCTGCCGAGCGAAGGCTATCTCGCCGAGCAGCTCGACAGCGTCGACCCGCAGCGTGTGCACGCGGTGCGCGAAGCGATGCAGCTGCAGCTCGCGCAGGCGCTGGGCGACGACTGGGCCACGGCCTTCGACACGCACCAGGTGAAGGGCGGCTACTCCCCCGATCCGGTGTCGAGCGGCCGCCGCGCGCTCGCCAACCTGTCGCTGCTGATGCTCTGCCTCGATGCGGCGCAGCGCGGCGAGAGCGCCTGGCCCGGCCGCGCCTACCAGCGCTTCAAGGACGCCGGCAACATGACCGAGCGCATGGGCGCGCTGTCGGCGCTGGTCGAATCCCATTCCGAACTCGCGCAGCCGGCGCTCGACCGCTTCCACGCGATCTTCAAGGACGAGGCGCTGGTGATCGACAAGTGGTTCGCGCTGCAGGCCAAAGCGCCCGAGAAGGACGGCCGCATGCTCGGCAAGGTCAAGGAGTTGATGAAGCATCCCGACTTCTCGCTGCGCAACCCGAACCGCGCGCGCAGCCTGATCAGCTCCTACTGCCGCTTCAACCCGGCGGGCTTCCACCGCCCGGATGGCGCGGGATATGCATTCTGGGCCGAGCGCGTGCTCGAACTCGACGCCATCAATCCGCAACTCGGCGCGCGCATGGCGCGCGTGATGGACCGCTGGACGCAGCTCGCCGAACCCTATCGCGGCAAGGCGCGCGAGGCGATCGCCCGCGTCGCTGCCAAACCCGAACTGTCGAGCGACGTGCGCGAAATCGTCGAGCGCGCGTTGCAAGCCTGAACCCTTGGAGAGGGATACACGATGAGTCAAAAACGAGTCAGCCTGACGCAGTACCTGGTCGAACAGCAGCGCCGGCACGGGCACATCCCGTCCGAAGTGCGGCTGTTGATCGAGGTCGTCGCGCGGGCCTGCAAGCGCATCAGCATTGCCGTCAACAAGGGCGCGCTCGGCGACGTGCTGGGCAGCGCCGAGAGCGAGAACGTGCAGGGCGAGATCCAGAAGAAGCTCGACATCATCGCCAACGAGGTGCTGATCGAAGCCAACGAATGGGGCGGCCACCTGGCGGCGATGGCCTCCGAGGAGATGGAGAACATCTACGTCGTGCCGAACCGCTTCCCGCAAGGCGAATACCTGCTGCTGTTCGACCCGCTCGACGGCTCCAGCAACATCGACGTCAACGTCTGCATCGGCACGATCTTCTCGGTGCTGAAGAAGCCGTCGAACCCCGAAGGGAAGAACGACGTGACCGAGGTCGACTTCCTGCAGAAGGGCTCGCAGCAGGTCGTCGCCGGCTACTGCGTCTACGGCCCGCAGACCATGCTGGTGCTGACGGTGGGCGACGGTGTCGCGGTGTTCACGCTCGACCGCGAGCAGGGCTCGTGGGTGCTGACGCAGGACGGCCTGAAGATCCCGCCGGACACCAAGGAATTCGCGATCAACATGAGCAACAAGCGCCACTGGGCCGAGCCGGTGACGCGCTACATCGACGAATGCCTGGAAGGCGTGGACGGCCCGCGCGGCAAGGACTTCAACATGCGCTGGGTCGCGAGCATGGTGGCCGACGTGCACCGCATCCTGACGCGCGGCGGCGTCTTCCTCTACCCCTGGGACAAGCGCGAGCCGGACAAGGCCGGCAAGCTGCGGCTGATGTACGAGGCCAACCCGATGGCTTTCCTGGTCGAGCAGGCCGGCGGCGCCGCGACCGACGGCCGCTGGCGCATCCTCGACATCGAGCCGACCCGGCTGCACGAGCGCATCAGCGTGATGCTGGGCTCGAAGAACGAGGTCGAGCGCATTACCAAATATCACGCTGAAGCGGACGCAGCCTGACATGGCCACCAAGAAGAAAAACGCCTTCTACGCTCAGTCCGGCGGCGTCACCGCCGTCATCAACGCTTCCGCCTGCGGCGTGATCGAGACCGCCCGCGCCCACAAGGACAAGATCGGCAAGCTCTACGCCGGCCGCAACGGCATCATCGGCGCGCTGACCGAGGACCTGATCGACACCGGCAAGGAATCGGCCTCGGCGATCCGCGCGCTGCGCCAGACGCCGGCCGGCGCCTTCGGCTCCTGCCGCTACAAGCTCAAGTCGCTGGACGCGAACCGGCGCGAGTACGAGCGTCTGATCGAGGTCTTCAAGGCGCACGACATCGGCTACTTCTTCTACAACGGCGGCGGCGACTCCGCCGATACCTGCTTCAAGGTCAGCCAGCTCTCGGAGCAGCTCGGCTACCCGGTGCAGGCGATCCACGTGCCGAAGACGATCGACAACGATCTGCCGATCACCGACTGCTGCCCGGGCTTCGGCTCGGTCGCGAAGTACGTGGCGCTGTCGACCCTCGAAGCCTCGTTCGACGTGCGCTCGATGGCCAAGACCTCGACCAAGATCTTCGTGCTCGAGGTGATGGGCCGGCACGCCGGCTGGATCGCCGCGGCCGCCGGGCTGGTGGAGGACTACGGCATGCCGGTCGTGATCCTCTTCCCCGAGATCGAGTTCGACGAAAAGAAGTTCCTGGCGCGCGTCGACGCGCTGGTGAAGCAGCACGGCTTCTGCAGCATCGTCGTCTCCGAGGGCTGCCATTATCCGGACGGCCGCTTCCTCGCCGAACAAGGCACCAAGGACGTCTTCGGCCACGTGCAGCTGGGCGGCGCGGCGCCCGTGGTCGCCGGCATGGTCAAGCAGGCGCTCGGCCACAAGTTCCACTGGGCGGTGGCCGACTACCTGCAGCGCGCGGCGCGCCACATCGCGTCGAGCACCGACGTGAAGCAGGCCTACGAGCTGGGCAAGAAGGCGGTCGAGCTGGCGATCCAGGGCCACAACGCGGTCATGCCGACGGTCGAGCGCCTCAGCGACGTGCCGTACAAGTACAGGATCGGCGTCGCGCCGCTGGCCAAGGTCGCCAACGTCGAGAAGTTCATGCCGCGCAGCTTCATCACGCGCGACGGCTTCGGCATCACCGAGAAGGGCCGGCGCTACCTGGCGCCGCTGATCCAGGGCGAGGACTACCCGGCCTACACCAAGCAGGGCCTGCCGGCCTACGTGACGATGAAGAACGTGGCTGTCGCGAAAAGGCTGCCGGGCTTCGAGCTGGCGTAGCCGCGGCGCGCTTTGGCTATAATCGCGGGCTGCACGCCGATGTAGCTCAGTTGGTAGAGCAACGCACTCGTAACGCGTAGGTCACCAGTTCGATTCCGGTCATCGGCACCAATGTGAAAAGCGGCTTCCAGGCGATCTGGAAGCCGCTTTTTCTTTGGGGCGCTGCGCCGTCAGGCCACGCGCTTCAGATAGCCGTCCGGCGCGACGCTGATCATCAGCTTGTGGTCGATGCGCTTGTCGATCACGAACTCCGGATGCGTCGCGAGGTAGGCGTGCACCGCCGTCTTCGGGTTGTCGCCCGGGCCCCAGGGCCGGTCCCGGATCATGCCCGCGGGCAGGTCCTCGACCACCGAATCGAAGGCGATGCAATAGCTGCCGACCGAGGTCAGCGGCGCATAGGCTTCGAGTTCGGCCAGCACGTGGGCGTGCGAATGGTTGCTGTCGAGCATCACCATCACGCGGCGCCTGCCGGCCGCGGCCGCGCGCACCTGCTCGATCACCTCCGGCGCGATGCTCGAACCCTGGATCATCGTGATGCGCTTGGACATCGGATGCGCATCGATCGCCGCGCGGTTGTGGGCGCGGATGTCGATGTCCACGCCGACGACGCGCGCATCGGCCGGGCCGCCGCAGGCCGCGTTCAGCTCCAGCATCGAGGCCGAGAAGATCAGCGAGCCGCCATGCGCGATGCCGGTCTCGATGATCAGGTCGGGCTGCACCGACCAGATCAGTTCCTGCGTCGCGAGGATGTCCTGCGGGTACTGGATGATCGGCCGGCCGAGCCAGGAGAAGTTGTAGGAATACTGGGACTCGACCGAGGCATTCATGAAGTCCCGCGCAGCCGATTGCAACGCCGGGTCGGAACCCTGCCGGTCCAGCCGTGCGCTGACTTCCTGATCAAATGTTGTCATGTTCCACCAAGAGGTAGTTGAATCGATTCCCTGCCATCGCCTGGATCTCGGACAGGTAGTTGCTGTTCATCACGTACAGGTCGGATCCGGCCTGCAGGCGTGAGAGTCCTTCCTCCGGCGACTCGACCCGGAGCCCGGTCGCCGCCAGATAGCGGCCCTGCTTGGCCGGATTGATGTCGATGACGGAATCGACCCGCGCGCCTGCGCGCTCCATGAACAATGAAAAGATGACGCCTTTCGAGGCGCCGCCCCAGACCGCGGAAGACGCCTGCGTCCCCTGCTGCAACAGCCTCGACCGGCTGGCCGAGATGTTCGCCATGAAATCGGCCGGCAGCGTGAACGCGTCTTCGGGGCGGTACTGCGGCCGCCGAAGCGTCGCGAGATCGGCGACGACGTAGAGATATTGGCCGCCGAAGCAGCGGCCCGACTCGTGCACCCGGCCGAACATGCGCTGCAGATCGGCCAGGCGGAAGTAGTTGACGTGCTCGTAGAAGATGTCGAACCAGGCCCGGCGCTGCACGATCCAGTCGAGGCAAGGCACTTCGATGTAGATCTCTCCGCGGCCGCCGTTGGCCTCCAGCAGCCCGGCCAGGAACTCGATCGGGTCCTGCACGTGTTCCAGCACGTGGCGCAGGATCATCGCGCCGGCGCGAATCCCCGTTTCCGGCGTGAAATACTGTCTGACGACCCGCGGATTCGAGCCCTCGTAGGTCGGATCCAGCCCGGTGACATCGAAGCCGAGGGACTGCAGCCGCTCCAGGAACGTGCCCTTGCCGCATCCGACCTCGATCAGGCCCATCCCGGCGAAATGCCGCTGCACGATCGCCGCCATCGAATCCAGGTGCCGCTGGAACGCGGCGCTCAGGCCCTGTTCGTTCTGATAGTCGTGGTCGTATTCCAGCAACTCGGGGCGGAAGGCCTGATTGAAGACCAGCCCCGTGTCGAGCGACTGGACCAGCACGACATCGCCGCGGGTGCAGTCCCGGGCGGATTGCTCGCAGTGGAACATCCGGTTCTGAAAGACCGGCAATTGCTCGGCCCGATAGATCTCACGATAGGAATTCATGGCTCTGTCAGGCAGTCGTTCAATTTGCCGGCATCGCCCCAGAAGGCCATCGGCTCATGGCTGGCATACGGATAGCGCCCGAGATCCGGCCGGATCGACCAGCCGTTCCGCGCGATCCACCCCTCCACCAGCCCGCGCACCGAGACCGGCCGGCCGGAGCAGACGTTGACGATGCCGTTGCCGCGGCCGGTCGCCGCCAGGCGTACCAGGTAGCGCGCGGCTTCGTCGACCGGCAGGTAGTCGCGCAGCTGTTCGCCGCCCGACATCGGGAACAGCGCATCGCCCGCCGCGACGGCGCGGCGCAGCTGCGGCAGCAGCGAGTTCGGCGACTGGCCTTCGCCATGCAGATAGAAGACCCGCGCCCAAGTCAGCGCGAAGGGCGTCTGCTGCTGCAGGTATTGCAGCTGCTGGCGCAGCGTGTCCTTGGCGAGGCCGTAGGGATCGCTCGGCCGGGTCTCGAGGCTTTCGCTCAGTGAACCGGACTGCGCGCCGTATTCGAGGCAGCTGCCGCTCACCACCAGGTTCGGCAAACCGTCTTCGACGAGCTGCTTCAGCAGCCGGTATTGCGCCGGCAGTTCCTGTTCGAAGTGATGCAGCGACTTGTGGTTCGGCAGCCCGCCCCAGGCCAGATGGATCAGCACGTCCGGGCAGCCGAGCCGCTCGAAGGTCTTCGCCGGCGGCTCCAGCACGTCGATGCGGACCACCTTGTGGCATTGCCACTTCGCGGGGACGACCGATGACGGACGCACCCACAAGACCGGGGAAATGTCGCGGCGCTCGAGCTCGGCCACCACGTGCCGGCCGACGAAGCCGTTCGCGCCGCTGACGGCGACTCGGGCGAGACTCATTGCGCGCAGTCCCAGACTTTCCACGGCGCCTTGCCCGAGGCCCACAGCTCCTCGAGATAGGTCCGGTCGCGCAAGGTGTCCATCGGCTGCCAGAAGCCTTCGTGCTCGTAGGCCATCAGCTGGTCGTCCGCGGCCAGGCGCGCGAGTGGCTCGCGCTCCCAGATCGTGCTGTCGTCCTTGAGGTACTCGAGCACGCGCGGGCTCAGCACGAAGAATCCGGCATTGATCATCGCGCCGTCGCCCTGCGGCTTCTCGCGGAAGCTGCGCACCTTGCCCTGGTGGATGTCGAGCGCGCCGAAGCGCCCCGGCGGATAGCTGGCCGTCAGCGTCGCGGCCTTGCCGTGGGCGCGGTGGAAATCGATCGTGGCGCTGATGTCGAGGTTGCTGACGCCGTCGCCATAGGTCATGCAGAACATCTCGTCGTCGCGCACGTACTTCGCGACGCGCTTCAGCCGGCCGCCGGTCATCGAATCGTCGCCGGTGTCGACCAGGGTCACGTTCCAGGGTTCGGCGCGGCGCTGGTGCACTTCCATGCGGTTGGAGCGCATGTCGAAAGTGACGTCGGACATGTGCAGGAAGTAGTTCGCGAAGTACTCCTTGATCATGTAGCCCTTGTAGCCGCAGCAGATCACGAAGTCATTCACGCCGTGATGGGCATAGGTCTTCAGGATGTGCCAGAGGATGGGCTTGCCGCCGAGATCCACCATCGGCTTCGGGCGGGTCGCGGTCTCTTCGCTGAGCCGCGTTCCGAGGCCACCGGCCAAGATGACTGCTTTCATCGGGCATCCTTTCCGAGCAGGGGCAAGAGCAACATCGTCGAAATCATGCGCGCCGGCGCGCTGTTCCGGTCCGTGGAAAAGCGCAGGAAAAGCGCGGCGATTGCGCTCAGCGGCGGAACATCCGAACTGGGCCCGCAACACCCGGTTTCTTCTGCCGATGGCTGCGGCCCATCGGCCTAGAGTCGGACTCCTTTCGCCCCGCTCGACTGCACACTCCGGAAGGCCGCGCATGCCCGCACCCCTGCTCACCCCGCCTCGCCCCAAGACCACCACGCGCGCCCTCTCGGGCCTGCGCGTCTCGGGTTCGAGCGATACGACCGGTCCTTCCGCGCCACTTGCCGCCGCCCAGCCGGAGGTGCGCCACCCCGGCGCCGAAAAGGCCTGGGCACGCGGCGTGGCGCTGGGGCGCAAGAACCGCCATGCCGAGGCCGCGGCCGAGATGCAGGCGGCGATCAAGCTCGCGCCGGACGTCGCGATCTACTGGCTGAACCTTGCCAGCCTGCGCCGTAAGCTGCGCGACATCGACGATGCGATCCGCTGTGCGCGAAAGGCCTTCGAGCTCGATCCGAAGAGCGAGGTCGCCTGCCATCTGCTGACCGAGTTGCTGCGCCTGATGAACCGCCACGCCGAGGCGCTGGAAGCGATCCGCGCGCTGCACCCCGACGCGCCGCGCGACACCAGCCACTACATGCTCGAAGGTGCGCTGCTGATGTCGCTGCAGGAGCCGCAGAAGGCGGCTGACTGCTTCCTGCAGATCCTCGCCATGGCGCCGGCGCACATCCAGGCCTACACGCAGCTCGGCCTGGCGCTGGCGCACATGTCCCAGTTCCGCGAGGCGGCCGAGTGCTTCCGCACCGTCGTGATCCTCGAGCCGGAGCGCCTGGGTGCGGCGATCTACGCGGCGCACTACACCGCCTGGGCCTGCGACTGGCAATCCGCCGGCGCCGATGCCGAGCGCCTGGCGACCGCGCTCGCGCTGAACGAGGGCCGCAGCGAGGTCGACGGCTTCAGCCCGTTCTGCCTGCTCTCGCTGAACGACGACGCGGCGATGCATCGCAAGGTCGCGACGATCGAAGCGGCACGTTTCGCGCGCGGCGCCCGCACCAGCATGGCCGCGCAGCGTGTGTGGACGATGCCCGACCTCAGCCCCGCCGGCTACCCGCGGGTGACGGCCAAGCCGCGCCGCCGCATCGGCTTCGTCTCGGCCGACTTCCGCACCCACGCGACCAGCATGCTGCTGGTCCAGGTACTGGAGAAGCTCGACCGTTCGCGCTTCGAGATCGCGCTGTATTCGCACGGCATCGACGACAAGTCACCGCTGCGCCAGCGCATGATCGATGCAGTCGACGACTTCGTCGAATGCACCGAGATGAGCGCGCACGACGAGGCGAACCGCATCCGCGAAGACGGCACCGCGATCCTGATCGACCTGTCGGGCTACACGCAGAACACGCGGCTCGACCTGTTCGCGCTGCGCCCGTGCCCAGTGCAGGTGCTGTGGCTCGCCTACCCGAGCACCACCGGCGCCGACTACATCGACTACCTGATCGGCGACCCGATCCTGACGCCGCTCGAACACCAGGATGACTTCAGCGAACGGCTGGCCCAGCTGCCGATCTGCTACGAGCCCACCGACCGCGAGCGCATCCACCCGCCGGCGCCGACACGCGCTGCCTGCGAGCTGCCGGAAGACGCCTTCGTCTTCGCCTGCTTCAACCAGAGCTACAAGATCACCGAGGCGGTGTTCTCGCGCTGGTGCCGCATCCTGCAGCGGGTGCCGGGCAGCGTGCTGTGGCTGCTGGTGCCGCAGGAGGTGATCCGTGCCAGCCTGCGCCAGGCCGCGGCCGATCGTGGCATCGACCCGGAACGCATCCTGTTCGCCGCCTTCGTCTCGCCCGAGGAGCACCTGGCCCGGCTGCAGGCCGCTGATCTGTTCCTGGACACCTTCCCCTACGGTGCGCACACCACCTGCAGCGACGCGCTGTGGATGGGCCTGCCGGTGCTGACGCAGGTCGGCCGCAGCTTCTCGGCGCGCGTCGCCGCGAGCCTGCTCGCCGCCGTCGGACTGCCGGAGCTGGCGGTCGACAACGAGGCCGACTACGAGTCGCTCGCGGTGCTGCTCGCCAACGACAAGGAAGCGCTGCACGACATCCGCAGCCACCTGGCCGACAACCGGCTCGACCTGCCGCTGTTCGACAGCGACCGCTTCAGCGGCGAACTGGGCGCGCTGTTCCATCGCATGCTGGATCGCTGGGAAGCGGGATTGCCGCCGGTGCAACTGCCGGCGGTGCAGATCGCGGCCTGAGGGCTACCCCGTTCAAGGTCCTCTGAGCGTTTTCCTTGGACCGCGGACGGCTGTCTTCGGTTTGCTTTCGGCCCTTGGTGTTCGTTGATGGTCCGCTGTGCATACCAGCGCGGCTGCGGCAGGGTGGTGGTGGCGCCTGCGTTCTCCGGTCCACGCTCCCGGGGCACCGACTTTTGCTCGCCACCGTTTCCTCTTCAACACCGACGTGCCACGCCCGCTTGAGAGGCGACCGGGAATGGGACCTGCGCCCGCAGGCGCCACCACCACCCTGCGAGTACCGTCGTTGGCATGCCTGCAAACACCGTGGCTGACTTGCCCTGGACGCCACGCACGTGCGAAGCCACGCCGGCTCTCAATGGGCGCCATCCGACACGGCGCCGGCAAGCGGACGGTGGCGATGTCAACAGTGGACCGTCAGCAAACCGGAGGCAGCCATCCGCGGCCCAAGGAAAACGCTTCAGAGGACCTTGAAAAGATTGGGCCTGAGGGCCGCAGCGGGCGAGGCGCTTTGCGCCTCGCCTCTTCCCCCGGTTCGACTCACCAGGCCTGCAAGGTATCCACGACGCGGCGCGAAGCGCCTTCGGCCAGCGCCGCGAGCCGCTCGGCACGCTCGGTGCGCAGCGCGAGCTTGGGATCGACGTAGCGGCGCTCGGCGAGTGCATCCAGCACCTGCTGCAGCTGCTCGCCGTCGTCGACGTTGTCGCAGCCTTCGACCAGCCATTCGCCGAAGGCGTTCAGCGGCAGCGAGCCCTCGCGGCGCGTGCGCAGCAAGGGCTTGCCGGTCAGCAGGTAGTCGGCGAAGAAGCTGACGCCGTCGGTCAGCAGGCAGTCCGACGCGGCGAAGCTGCCGATGTATTCGCGCCGCGTGTCGACGCCGCTGCAGCCGGCCGCCGCGAAAGCGCGCACGTAGTCGTCATAGTCTGCCGAGCTCATGATCTGGTGGCCTTCGCAGAGGCGCTCCTTCAAGGCCGGATGAGGCCGGAAGAGGATGCTCAGGCGGCCGCGGCGGGCCTCTTCGAGCATCGTGTCCTTGTGCATCAGGAAGGTCGAAAAGCCGAGCCAGCTGGTCGAGACCGAATGGTGCGGCGCCCAGATCACGCGCGGCGTGTCTTCGGGGCAATCGATCGGCCAGGGCGCGTCCTGCAGGCTCTCGAGTTCGCGCAGGAAATGTTCGGTGCGCGGATAGCCCGTCAGATGCAGGCCGATGCCGCCCATCTCGCGGTGGTCCATGAACGCGGACTGATGGAACTCCGTCTCGCAGAAGATGAAGTCGCAGGCGTTGTGGAAGGGCTGGTTGTAGCCGGCCGCAGGATGGTCGCCGACCATCATGCCGTAGGGGATGTAGCAGAGGTGGGCGAAGCCCAGCAGCGCGGAATTGAAGACCGGCGGGATGTCCAGCTCCCAGGGTGACTGGCGGAAGATGAAGTCGGGCGCGAGCCGCACCAGCGTCTCCAGGTCGCTCATCGAGCGGCCGGCGAGCGCCACCGGATTGAGTCCCTTCTGGTGCAGGAAGAGGTAGGTCGAATCCATGCCGGAGTAGCGCGTGCCGCCGCCGGTATAGCTGCGCGGCAGCGCGAAGAACAGCAGGTCGAACACGTCCGCGCGGCGCTGCAGTTCCTCGATCACCGGCTCGATCGTGCTGAAGGTCTCCGGGCTGTGGATCAGGAAGACCACGCGCTTGCGCCGGCGGCCGGCGCGCTTCAGCGCAGCGGCGTTCATCGCCGATTGGAGGGAGGGCAGCAGGTCGCGACCGCTCATGTTCATTCCTTGGTGTTCATGGTTGTTGATGGGGCAGCCTGCTCAGGCCGTGGCCACGAGCCGCTCGCGCGTCACCAGCGCCGAAACGCCGTAGGCCTGCGAGCTCTGTTCGGGCGGCGCCGGGAAGCTGATGCCGGCATGCTTGAGCGCCTGGTTCAGCGCGATGCGCAGCATGCTGCGCGGGTAGCGCACCCGGCCTTGCTCGCCGCCGGTCCAGAAGCTGTAGTGGTTCGCGAGGTAGCGGGTCAAGGTCAGCGGCGCGACCGTCATCGTCTCGGTCGAGGCGGCCACCGCCTGCAGCAGGGCATTCGCTTCCTCGCGGCTGCTGCCGATGCAGATCGGGTCGCCGTTCTGCAGCAGGCCGGCGATGTTGATGTGGAAGTCGACCGGCGTCTCGATGAAGCGGCTCGCGGCGGTCAGCCAGTCCTCCTGCAGCGGCGTCAGGCCGGCCTGCGCGCCGGCCTTGTAGTTCGGCCCGCCGAGCGGGCGGGTGTGCTTGATCGGCGTGTCGTCGATCACCGCCACCTTGCCGAGGCGGGACAGGCGCGGCCACAAGGCATCGAGGCCGAAGCCGCTGACGTTGCCCGCCAGCGTGGGATGCACCCGCGCCAGCATCTCGATCGACAGCACGGGCGCCATGATCTCGACGAAGTTGGTGAAGCGCAGCTGGAAGGCGCTGTGCTGCAGCGTGATCAGGTGCGAGGCGTGGGAATCGAGCGTCAGCGCCGGCTGCGCCAGTTCGAGCTGCAGGTCGTCGCAGATCGCGAACAGGCGCGAGACCATCTCCGGCACGCACAGCAGGTCGTCATCGGGCAGCCAGACGTAGCGGTACTGCGCGATCGTCTCCCAGTGCGCCAGCAGCGTCTGCTCCAGGCCGGGCCATTTGGCGCCCTTCTGCCGATGCACGAAGACCGCGCCTTCGGCCATCGGCAGGTCGTCGCCGAAGTGCGAGAGCGCGTAGTCGAAGTTCTGCTCGCCGAGCCGTGCAACGGCGGCCGGATGCAGCGACGAGGGGCCGCTGCGGAAGAGGGCCAGGTAGGGCTTCATGGCGAGTCCTTGCTCGAGAGGAGCGGCAGTGGTCAATGCGCCAGCGCGGCGGCGCTGGCGGGCGGCCGCGCCACCGGGCCGTCGATCAGCCGCCGGCAGAGCGCGAGCGCGGAGGCCACGACCTGGTCCATGTTGTAGTAGCGGTACTGCGCGAGCCGGCCGATGAAATGCACGCTGCCTTCGGCCTCGGCAAGCGCCTCGTATTGCTTGTAGAGCGCCTCGTTGGCCGGGTTCGGGATCGGGTAGTACGGCTCGCCGGCATCGCCCGGGATCTCGCGCACGATCGAGGTGCCGGCGTGCTGCTGGCCGGTCAGGTGCTTGAACTCGGTGATGCGGGTGTAGGCGTGGTCGTTCGGATAGTTCACGGTCCCGACGGCCTGGTACTGCTTCGTGGCAGGCAGGTGTTCGTGCTCGAAACGCAGCGAGCGGTATGGCAGGCGGCCGAAGCGATGGCCGTAGTACTCGTCGATCGGGCCGGTGAAGATCGTCGCCTCGCGGTCGATGGCGCAGGCGAGGTCCGCATAGTCGGTGCCGGTGCGCACCTCGATCAGCGGATGATCCAGCAGGCGCTCGAACATCGGCGTGAAGCCGCCGATCGGCATCGCCTGGAAGCGGTCGCTGAAGTAGCGGTCGTCGTCGCCGGTGCGTGTCGGAATGCGCGCGGCCACGCCGCCCGCCAGCTGCGACAGGTCGAGCCCCCACTGCTTCTTCGTGTAGCCGCGGAAGAACTTCTCGCACAGGTCGCGGCCGACCGAGTTCAGCACCACGTCTTCCGAGGTCCTGATCGGGTCGCGCGGCTCGCGCACCCGCTCGTAGAACGCGGCCACGCCGGCTTCGTCCAGGCTCGTGCCGTAGAGGGCGTTGATCGTCGTGCGGTTGATCGGCATCGGGAAGGCACGGCCGCAGCGCGCATCGGGCACGGCCAGCACGCGGTGCTCGTAGTGGCGCCAGGTGGTGAAGCGCGAGAGGAAGTCGAACACGCGCTCGCTGTTGGTGTGGAAGATGTGCGGCCCGTATTGATGGATCAGCACGCCGGCATCGTCGAGCCGGTCAAAGGCGTTTCCCGCGACATGCGGACGCTTGTCGATCACCAGCACCTGCCGGCCGGCCTCGGCCAGCTCTCGTGCGCAGGTCGCCCCGGCAAATCCGGCCCCCACGATCAGGGTATCCATGCCACTGTCTCCATCCAGCTGTCGAGCCGGAATCAGTGTAGGAAGGGGGTGCCTCGCGCAAAGCCTGGAAATGCGCGGGTTTCATAGGGCAGTTGGGGCCTGCGGGACGATTTCGGGGCGGCCGCCGTGTCTGTCGCCCGGCAGCGTTTGTAGGAAGTTGCCTGACAGGGGTGACGGAAGAAGAAGGACTCAAGCGACAGAGCTGACCTGATGTTCCCCCCTATTTCGGGTCTTCACAATCCTTCACACGTTGAACCCCTCTCCAACGCAACAAACACCCCCTCGGAGCACCACATGAACGCAGATCAGATCCTCGCCGAAATCCGTGAAGCCAATCTGTCCTATCTGATGCTCGCCCAGAGCCTGATCCGCAGCGATCGCGAACAAGCGCTGTTCCGCCTGGGCATCTCCGAAGAAACCGCGATGCTGATCGGCACGCTGAGCCCGGCTCAGATGCTGAAGATCGCCGCCGGCAACACCCTGCTGTGCCGCTTCCGCATGGACGACGACCTGGTCTGGGGCCTCCTGACCAGCCACGGCAAGACCGCCGCGAACGAAACCACCTCGCGTCTGCACGCCAGCATCCTGATGGCCGGCCGCCATCAAGAAGCCGCCTGATCCAGACACCGCTTTTGTTCACACCGGAGACCGACCCATGCGCACCAAGAGCATCCTCACCGAAGCCAAGCAGATTGAACGCGCCGTCGTTCTGATCAACCTCGGTGCCCGCCTGCAGGTGCTGGAGTCGGAAACCGATCTCTCCTACGAGCGCCTGCTGCGCCTGTACAAGGAGGTCTCCGGCAAGTCGCCGAGCAAGGGCCAGCTGCCCTTCTCCACCGACTGGTTCATGACCTGGCAGCCGAACATCCACGCGTCGCTGTTCCTGAACATGCACGAGTACCTGAACAAGGTCGCGGAGATGGACGAGATCGACGCGATCATCAAGGCCTACCAGCTCTACCTGGAACAGACCCAGGCGCAGAACCTGGAAGCCCTGCTCTCGGTGACGCGCGCCTGGCGCCTGGTCAAGTTCATCGACAACGGAATGCTGACGATGACCAAGTGCAACACCTGCGGCGGCCACTTCGTCACCCACCCGCACGAGATCGCCCGCCACTTCACCTGCGGCCTGTGCAACCCGCCGGCACGCGCCGGCAAGGGCAAGGCAGCGGGCTCGATCCAGATGAGCTCGGTGAAGGCCAGCGTGGCCGCTGTCGACACCGACGAGTTCGCCGACAGCAACAACGCGCCGAGCCTTGACGACGGCTCTGTCACCGGCGACGTGCGCCAGGCGAAGCAGGCCGGCGCTGTGCAAGTGCACTGAACCCGGACCGCCTTCCCCGATCCGCTGATCCACCCCGCCATGCAATACGGTGCGCTCGTCGACATGCAGGCCCCGGCCCAGTCGGGCGTCGCGTCGCGGGCCGCACGGCGCGATGCCTGGCCGCTGCCGGCGCTCGCTGCCTGGGGCCTGGGCTGGGCCTTGTACGCAGGCCTGCGGGCCTGCGCAGCGCCCGACGCGGCAGCGCTGGCCGCCGGCGCGGCGAGCGGCGTGGTGCTGAGCGTGCTGGGCGGGACGCGTTCGCGCCGTTTCATCATCGCGCTCGGATTTCCGATGTCGCTGCTGGCCACCGGCGGTGCGGCCGCCTTGCCGGCCTGGGCCTGGCTGCTGCCGCTCGCGCTGCTGGCCCTCGCCTATCCGCTGAACGCCTGGCGCGATGCGCCCTTCTTTCCGACGCCGGCGCGTGCGCTCGATGGCCTGGCCGCACTCGCGCCCTTGCCCGATGGCGCCAGCGTGCTCGATGCCGGCTGCGGGCTCGGCCACGGCCTGGATGCGCTGCGCCGCGCCTATCCCGCGGCACGCCTTCGCGGCACCGAATGGAGCTGGCCGCTCGCCTTGATGGCGCGCTGGCGCGCCGCGCCGCTGGCGGCCGAAGTTCGCCGCGGCGACATGTGGGCCGACGACTGGAGCCAGCATGCGCTGGTCTACCTGTTCCAGCGGCCCGAGAGCCTGCCGCGCGCCGTCGCCAAGGCGCGCGCCGAGCTGAAACCCGGCTGCTGGCTCGCCAGCCTCGAATTCGAAGCCGCCGAACTGACGCCGCAGGCCGTGCTGACCTGCGACGACGGCCGCCCGGTCTGGCTCTATCGCGCCCCATTTGCAAGCCGTAACGAATCGGCTGCCGCCGTGCCCTCCAGTTCGCGCCCAAGGCGCCGATAGACAAGCATCGGCCGGACTTCGACCGAACCTCGTTTTTCTGTGTGTGTCTCCTCCTGGCACTTCGAGTGCCTTGACGGCGGATCCTGACCGATCCGCCGTTTTCTTTTGCGCAATCGCTTTTGCAGGCGGGTTTTGCGCCCGGTGTTCCGCCGATGGCCGAGGGCGCCGATATCTCAAGCTTCGTACCTCGTCGCCGATAAAAAACGCGAACTGCGCCGCAGGGCGCTCCATTGACCGAAGCAGACCGCATCCGGACCCACTCACACCATGTTCGTCCTCATTGGCTACGCCGTCGCGATGGGCTGCATCTTCGGTGCCTACATCATCCACGGCGGCAACATCGCGGTGATCATCCATGCCATCCCGACCGAGATGATGGCCATCGGCGGCGGCGCGGCCGGCGCGTTCGTCGTGAACAACCAGCCGAAGACGATCAAGGCGATCATCAAGTCGCTGCCCACCTTGCTGAAGGGCTCGAAGTACACCAAGGCCCGCTACATGGAGCTGATGGCCCTGCTCTACGACATCCTGCAGAAGGCGCGCAAGGAAGGCCTGATGTCGATCGAGAAGGATGTCGAGGACCCGCACAGCTCGGCCGTCTTCAACAAGTACGCGACCGTCGGCAAGGATCACCACGTGATCGAGTTCGTCACCGACTACCTGCGCATGATGGTCTCGGGCAACCTGAACGCGCACGAGATCGAAAGCCTGATGGACAACGAGATCGAGACCCATCACCACGAGGCCCATGTGCCGGTGGCGGCCATCGCCCGGCTCGCGGGCGCGCTGCCCGCATTCGGCATCGTCGCTGCGGTGCTCGGCGTGGTCAACACGATGGGCTCGGTCGGCCAGCCGCCGGCGATCCTCGGCGGCATGATCGGCTCGGCGCTGGTCGGCACCTTCCTTGGCATCCTGCTGGCCTACGGCGTGGTCGAGCCGCTGGGCGGCCTGCTGGAGCAGAAGAACGACGAAGGCTCGAAGGAGCTGCAGTGCATCAAGACCACGCTGCTCGCGAGCATGCAGGGTTATGCGCCGCAGGTCGCGGTCGAGTTCGGACGCAAGGTGCTGTACTCGACCGAGCGGCCGACCTTCGCCGAGCTCGAAAGCCACGTGAAGGGCAAGAAATGACGGCCCCCAAGACGCCGAGTACGGCGTCGCCCCCCCGAGGGGGAGCGCGGACCGCTTGGGGCGGCCCGGCGCCGGTCCGGATGACGGCCCCCAAGACGCCGGGTACGGCGTCGTCCCCCCGAGGAGGAGCGCGGACCGCTTGGGGCGGCCCGGCGCTGGTCCGGATGACGGCCCCCAAGACGCCGAGTACGGCGTCGCCCCCCCGAGGGGGAGCGCGGACCGCTGGGGGCGGCCCGGCGCTGGTCCGGATGACGACCCCCAAGACGCCGAGTACGGCGTCGTCCCCCCGAGGGGGAGCGCGGACCGCTTGGGGCGGCCCGGCGCCGGTCCGCGGGGCCTGCTTGGTTGCACAGGAGCACCGACATCATGGCCGGTGACGCGAAGAAGCTCCAGCCGATCATCGTCAAGCGCGTCAAGAAGGGCGGCCACGGGGTGCACGGCGGCGCCTGGAAGATCGCCTATGCCGACTTCGTGACCGCGATGATGGCCTTCTTCCTGTTGATGTGGCTGCTCGGCTCGACCAGCGAAGGCGACAAGAAGGGCATCGCCGACTACTTCAATTCACCGCTCAGGGTCTCGCTGACGGGCGGCGGCAGCGGCTCGGGCGACTCCTCCCATGTGCTGAAGGGCGGCGGCCAGGATCTGTCGCGCACCAGCGGCCAGGTGAAGAACGGCGACATCGAGGCCAAGCGCCGCACCGTCAGCATCAAGGCGCTGAAGGCCGAGCAGAAACGCGCCGAGATCGCGCGCCTCGAAGCCCTCAAGCAACGCGTGCAGGACGTGCTTGCCAACAGCCCCAAGCTGGCCGCGATGAGCTCGCAGATCCGCCTCGACATGACGGCCGACGGCCTGCGCATCCAGATCGTCGACAACCAGAGCCGGCCGATGTTCGACAGCGGCAGCGCCGTGGTCAAGAACTACATGCGCGACCTGCTGCGCGAGATCGGCAACGTGCTCGCCGAGGTGCCGAACCGGCTCACGCTCGAAGGCCACACCGATGCGCAGCGCTATTCGGCGGGCGACACCGGCTACAGCAACTGGGAGCTCTCTTCGGACCGGGCCAACGCCTCGCGCCGCGAGCTGATCTCGGGCGGGCTGCCGGCCGATCGCGTGCTGCGCGTGCAGGGGCTGGCCTTCAGCTCGCCGCTGGACACGAACGACCCCTTGAACCCGACCAACCGGCGCATCAGCATCATCGTGATGAACCGCGAGGCGGAGGACCGCTTCTTCAACAACGGCGCCGCGGCACTCGATCCCCCCGAGGCGCCGGAAGCCCCGGCCTCGGCGGAACCGGCGCTGAGCGCACAGGCCGAGCTGCCGCCCCCGATCGCTCCGGTGCACAAAGCGGTGATTCCGCCTTAAGCCCTGGCCCCTTTTCCCGATAACGCTTCAGCACCTGCGCAGCCACCGCTGGACTGCGTCAGCCAAAGATTGAGAGGACCCCATGAGCTCCACCACCGACATGAAATTCCTGATCGTCGACGACTTCTCGACCATGCGCCGCATCGTGCGCGGCCTGTTGAAGGAGAGCGGCTACAACAATGCCGACGAAGCGGAGGACGGTGTCGTGGCGATCAACAAGCTGCGCAACGAACGCTACGACTTCGTGGTCAGCGACATCAACATGCCCAACATGAACGGCTTCGAGCTGCTCAACCAGATCAAGGCCGATGCCGGACTGAAGCACCTGCCGGTGCTGATGGTCACCGCCGAAGCGCGCAAGGAAGACATCGTGCGCGCCGCGCAGGAAGGCGCCGCCGGCTACATCGTCAAGCCCTTCACCAAGGCCACCTTGGAAGAAAAGGTCCAAAAGATCATGCAGAAGCTCGGGAAGTAAAGGAGTCCCGCACCATGAATCTCAAAGACATGCCGGACAGCCCGACAAAGGATCCGAACGCGCCGATCGTTCACCAGCAGCTCGGCGAAATGGCCAGGCAGCTGCACGACACGCTGGCCCAGCTCGGCTTCATGCCCAAGCTCGGCGAGCTGACCGACTGCCTGCCCGACGCGCGCAGCCGCCTGAGCTACATCGCGACGAAGACGGCCGAGGCCGCCGACAAGGTGCTCAACTCGGTCGACCAGGCCAAGGCCGAACATTCGCGCATCGCCAAGGACACGCAGGATCTCGCCGAGGCCGTGGTCGCCAATCCGGTCAGAGCCGTGGCCTCGGGCGCGGTGATCAACTTCGTCACCGACATCGAAGCCGCCACCGCGCGGGTCGACCAGCACCTGACCGACATCATGCTGGCGCAGGACTTCCACGACCTGACCGGCCAGGTGGTCGCCAAGGTGGTGAAGCTGGCGGGCGACATCGAGGATCAATTGCTGAAGCTGCTGATCCAGACCGCGCCGGCCGGCCAGCCGAAGTTCGATCCCGAAGTGCTGAACGGCCCGGTGGTGAATCCCGAAGGCCGCACCGACGTGGTCGCGAACCAGGAGCAGGTCGACGATCTGCTCGCGAGCCTCGGCTTCTGACACCCGGCTTCGACCGATGAACGGCGGCCCGCGGGCCGCCGTTTTGCTTTGCGGGGCGCGGATCAGCCGCCACTTCGCCCCGCTTATCCGCGCCGAGACGGCTGACCGGCCCGGAACAATCGCAGCGTCTCCACTCCTCGCCGGACCATGGCCGATTCCGCCCAAGACCGCAACCTGCCAGCCTCGCAGCGCAAGCTCGACCGTGCGCGCAGGGAAGGCCAGGCGGTGCGTTCGCGCGACCTGGCGCACCTCGCTGCGGTGGGCGGCGGCGGCGTGGCGCTGGTCGCGGTGGCGCCGATGCTTTCCTCGGCCTTGCAGCACATGCTCGGCGATGCGTTGCGCTTCGACCGGCAAGTGGTTTCCAACCCGGCGGCGATGATGGAGCGGCTGGCCGAGCTGACGCTGATCTTCCTGAAGATCGCCCTGCCCTTCGGCGCATTGACCGGGCTGATGGCGGTCATCGTCGCGATCGCGGCCGGCGGCTGGGTCTGGAGCCTCGATCCGCTGATGCCCAATTTCGGCAAGATGAATCCGATCACCGGGCTGCCGAGAATCATCTCGAAAGACCAGCTGGGCCAGACCTTGAAGGCCTGCGGACTGGCGCTGGTGCTCGGCGTCATCGGCGCGATGTACCTGCGCAGCCATTTCGGCGAGTTCAGCGAGCTGCTGGCGCTGCCGCTGCCGGCCGCGCTCGGCAAGACCACGAGCCTGATGCTCGGCGGCTCCGGGCTGATGCTGCTGGCGCTGGCGCTGTTCGCGGTGATCGACGTGCCCTTGCAGAAGAAGCTGCATTCCGGCCGCCTGAAGATGAGCCACCAGGAAGTCAAGCAGGAGCACAAGGAGCTGGAGGGCAACGCCGAGGTCAAGGGCAAGGTGCGGGCGTTGATGCGCGAACGCGCGCAGCGCCGCATGATCCACGCGGTACCGAAGGCCGACCTGATCGTGATGAACCCGACCCACTATGCGGTGGCGCTGCGCTACGACGAAGCCTCGATGGCCGCGCCGCGCGTCGTGGCCAAGGGCGCCGACCTGTTCGCGATGCGCATCCGCGACGTCGGCAAGGAACACAAGGTACCGGTGCTGCAGGCGCCGGCGCTGGCGCGTGCGCTGTATGCGCATGCCGAGATCGATCGCGAGATTCCGGCGCAGCTCTTCTCGGCGGTGGCGCAGGTGCTGGCCTATGTCTACCAGCTGCGCGCCGCGATGAGCGGGCGCGGCAAAATGCCGGGCGATCTGCCCGAGCTGCAGGTGCCGGCGGAGCTGGATCCGCACAACAAGCCGCGCGCATAGCCGACCGGTCCTACTGCGCCAGCAGCGGCATCTGCCGGCTCTCCCACACGACCTTCTCGGCCAGCTCGGCGAGCGGCTCCGGCCGCTGGATCAGATACCCCTGCGCCAGGTCGACGCCGATCTCGCCGAGCGCCAGCAGCACGTCCTCGCGCTCGACGAACTCGGCGATCGTGCGCACGCCGACGACCTTCGCCACCTCGCAGAAGCAGCGCACCGCGGCGTTGTCCAGCTCGTCTTCCAGCACGTCGGTGATGAACTGACCGTCGATCTTCAGGAAGTCGACCGGCAGGCTTTTCAGGTAGCCGAAGGACGAGGCGCCGGCGCCGAAGTCATCCAGCGCGATCCTCACGCCGAGCCTGCGCACTTCATCGATGAAGACACGCGCATCGGCGAGATGGGTGACGGCCGAAGTCTCGGTGATCTCGAAGCAGAGCTTGCGCACGTCGAACGGCGCGTGCGCAACCATCTCCACCAGCTGCTGGTGGAAGGCGCGGTCGCCGATCGACTGGCCCGACAGGTTGATCGACACCGTGTCGATCAGGTCGGCACCGCCGCCCAGGCGGCCGAGCCATTCGAAGACGTGGCGCACCACCCAGCGGTCGATGCGCGTCGCCATGTGGAAGCGCTCGGCGGCCGGCAGGAAGGCGCCGGGCGGCACCACGCTGCCGTCGGCCTCGCGCAGCCGCAGCAGCACCTCGCAATGCAGGCCGCCGGCGCTGGCGCCGATCGGCACGATGCGCTGGCCGTAGAGCTCGAAACGATCCTCGTCGAGCGCCTGCTCCAGGCGCGCCACCCACTGCATCTCGCCCTGCCGCGTCTTCATCGCGCGGTCGGTATCGAACCAGACATGCACCCGGTTGCGGCCCGCGTCCTTGGCGGCATAGCACGAGGTATCCGCCGCCTGCAGCACCGCCGCCATGCTCGGCCAGCGCGCATCCAGCGGCACCAGGCCGATGCTGGTGCCGACGCGGAAACGCCGCCCGTCGTGCAGGAAGCGGAACTCGTCCATCTGGTCGCAAATCTTCTGCGCGACGCGCGCGGCCTGCGCGGTGTCGCAATGTTCGAGGATCACGCCGAATTCGTCGCCGCCGAGCCGCGCCACGGTGTCACGCCCGCGCACGCAGGCCTGCAGCAGCCCGGCCACCTGGCGCAAGAGCTGGTCGCCGACCGAGTGGCCGCAGGCATCGTTGACGAGCTTGAACTGGTCCAGGTCGATGTACATCAGCGCGTTCGCACTGTCGTCCTCGTGCACCCGCGTCAGCACGCGGCCGACGCGCGCCTCGAACTCGGCGCGATTCGCCAGACCGGTGAGCGCGTCGTGGCGCGCACGATGGCTCATCTCGTGGCTCAGGCGGCGCTGCTCGGAGACGTCGTGGAACACCAGCACCGCGCCCAGCACCTCGCCCGACGGGCTGCGGATCGGCGCGGCCGAATCCTCGATGCCGTACTCGGCGCCGTCGCGCGAGATCAGCACCGTGTCGCTCGCCAGGCCGACGGCGCGGCCCTCCGCGAGGCAGGTCGCAACCGGGTCGGCGATGAACTGCCGCGTCTCCTGGTCGAGGATGTCGAAGACGCTGTGCAGGGGCTGCCCCTGCGCTTCGAGCTTCGGCCAGCCGGTCAGGCGCTCGGCCACCGGGTTGAGCCACTGCACCCTGCCGTCGACATCGGTGGTGATGACCGCGTCGCCGATCGATTCCAGCGTGACCTGCAGCAGCTGCAGGTTCTCGGCCAGCTTGCGCTCCATCTCCTTGCGCTGCGTCACGTCCTGGATGGCGCCGATCAGGCGCGCCGGCCGCCCGTTCTCGAACTCGACCGCGCCGACGGTGCGTGCCCAGAAGCGCCGTCCCTTCGCGGAGACGAAGGGCAGTTCGATGTCGTACTCGGAGCCGAGCGCGATCGCCTCTTCCGCTGCCCGCTTGATCAGCTCACGGCCCTCCGGGGCATAGAAGCTCAGCGCCTCTTCGACCGTCGGCCGGTAGCCGGGGGGCAGGTCGTGCAGCCTGCAGGTGTGATCGGTCCAGGTCAGTGTGCGCGTCGCGATCTCGAACTTCCAACCGCCGACACCGGCGATCCGGCCGGTGCGTTCGAGGAAGTCCTGGCTGGCGCGCAAGGCCTGTTCGGCGCACTTGTTCGCAGTCACGTCGCGGCCGACCGAATGGACCTTCACCTCCTTGCTGCGCACATCCTTCAGCGCACGATTCGTCCACGCCATCCAGCGCATTTCGCCGTCCGGCCCGCGCACCCGGTTCTCGAGTTGGCCGGCTTCGCCGCTTTGGCATACCTCGTGCAACTGGCGCGCCACGAGCTCGCGATCGGCTTCAGCCACCGCGTCGAAGAGGCTGGTACCGATCAGTTCGTGCGGCGCCTTGCCCAGGGCGCGTGCATAGGCATCGTTGACGAAGAGCAGCTCGCCGTCAGGCGACGCAAGGCAGACCCATTCGCTCTGGTCTTCCACCAGGGCCCGGTAGCGGGCCTCGCTCACCAGGCGCTCGCGCTCGGCTTCGCGGCGGCCGCTCACGTCCTCGAGCACCGCCATCGTCTGCTGCGGGCGGCCTTCGGCATCACGCTCGAGCACCGCGGAGAGCAGCACCTCCATCACGCTGCCGTCCTTGCGCAGCATCTGGTACTCGACCTGATCGCAGCGCCCTTCGCGGAAGAAGGCCGGCAGCACGACCTCGGCCGCGCGGCGGCGCGAATCCTCGGTCAGAAAATCGATCGACGGGCGCCCGAGCACCTCGTCGCGCCGATAGCCCAGCCCCTCGAGCCACAGGTCGCTGACCTTGACCAGCCGACCCGTTGCGTCGATCGAATGCAGCATCGCCGGCGTGCGGTTGTAGATGTCGTGCAACCGGTCCTGCGCGGCCGTCAGGCCCTCGATCGCATGCAGAGCACGGGCGCGGAACTCGAAGGCCTGCGCGACACCGGCCGCGATCGCCGCGAGGGTGGCGCGCTGCGCGGCGCTGAAGCGGCGCGGCACGCGGTCCATCACGCACAGGCAGCCGACCGCCGTGCCGTCGGACAACACGATCAAGGCGCCGATGTAGAAGCGGATGCCGAGCGGGCCGCTCACCAACGGATTTGCCGCGAAGCGCGGGTCGAGCAGCGCATCGGGCACCTCCAGCGTCTCGCCGCTGCGCAAGGCGTGCACGCAGAAGGAATCGCGATGCGGCACGTGCGGCAGGCCGGCCGCGAGGCCGACGCTGGCCTTGATCCATGGCCGGTCGCTCGCCAGCAGCGTGATGAGGGCGAACGGCGCGGCGCTGACATCGGCGGCGGCGCGCGCCAGCGCATCGAAGATCGGCTCCGGCGGCGTATCCATCACCGCGAGGTCGCGCAGCCGCGCAACACGCTCCATCTCGAGGCGCGGCGGCGTAAAGGGCTCGGTCATATCCAAGGACTCCAACGATCGTTTTTCGTGTGGCCCCGCGGGTTTGCCGCCGGACCGAACCGCCTCGAGGCCGGCTCTCACCGCGTCGAATGCGCGGTTGGCGGCCTCTGTTTCGGCGCGTCTGTGCGATTCTTGAATCGGCACTCCACATCACGACAGCGATTTTCGACTGGCGCACACGCTGGTAAAGCGCTCGAACTGCCCGTTCTTCCGCCCGCTTATCCCGCTAAAGCCGGCGGCGGGCGCCGGAACAATCGCCGCAGTTGCCATTTGTCACCGTCCATGCCGCGTCGTCACCGCCTCGTCTTCCGCCTGCAGCGCCTCTCCGCAAGGGGCCGCGTATCACGGACCCCCTCGGGGGGGCGATCGGCGTATTCGACGATCGGGGGGCGGGCATGAATCCGATGTTCGCCAGGCTGCAGGCCTTGCTCGGCCAGAACAGCGCGCTGATGAAGGGCATGATGGCGCCGCTCTTCGTCGTCATGGTGCTGGCGATGATGGTGCTGCCGCTGCCGGCCTTCGCGCTCGATCTGCTGTTCACCTTCAACATCGCGATGGCGCTGATGGTGATGATGATCGCGGCCTACATGGTGCGGCCGCTGGACTTCGCCGCCTTCCCCGCGGTGCTGCTGCTGACCACCCTGTTGCGCCTCTCGCTGAACGTGGCGTCGACGCGCGTCGTGCTGCTGCAGGGCCACACCGGCACCGGCGCCGCCGGGCGCGTGATCGAGGCCTTCGGCCACTTCCTGATCGGCGGCAACTTCGCGGTCGGGATCATCGTCTTCGCGATCCTGGTCGTCATCAACTTCATCGTCGTGACCAAGGGCGCCGAGCGCATTGCCGAGGTCGGCGCGCGCTTCGCGCTGGATGCGATGCCGGGCAAGCAGATGGCGATCGACGCCGACCTGAACGCCGGCCTGATCGACGAGAAGGAAGCCAAGCGCCGCCGCCTCGAGGTCGGCGAGGAAGCCGAGTTCTTCGGCTCGATGGACGGTGCCAGCAAGTACGTGCGCGGCGACGCGATGGCGGGGATGCTGATCCTCTTCATCAACATCGTCGGCGGCTTCATCATCGGCGTGGCGCAGCACGATCTCTCGGCCGCGCAGGCGGCGGACAGCTACATCCTGCTGGCCGTCGGCGATGCGCTGGTCGCGCAGATCCCGGCGCTGCTGATCTCGGTCGCCGCGGCGATGGTGGTTTCGCGCGTCGGCAAGGAACAGGACGTCGGCAGCCAGATCGCGCGCCAGGTCTTCAGCTCGCCGAAGGCGCTGGGCATCGTCGCCGGCATCATCGGTGCGCTCGGCATCATCCCCGGCATGCCGCACGTGGTCTTCCTGCTGATGGCGGGCGGGCTGGGTTATGCCGCCTGGAAGCTGCACCAGCGCCAGCTGGCGGCGAAGGCCGCGGAAGCCGCCGCGAAGTCGGTGCCGCGCACCGAGGCCGAACCGAACGCCGAAGCCACGTGGGACGATCTGCAGCCGGTCGACACGCTCGGCCTGGAAGTCGGCTACCGGCTGATCGCGCTGGTCGACAAGGCGCGCCAGGGCGACCTCTTGACGCGCATCAAGGGCGTGCGCCGCAAGTTCGCGCAGGACGTCGGCTTCCTGCCGCCGCCGGTGCACATCCGCGACAACCTGGAGCTCAAGCCCAGCGCCTACCGGCTGACCCTGCGCGGGGCCACGGTGGGCGAGGGCGAGGCCTTCCCCGGCATGTTCCTGGCGATCAATCCGGGCCACGCGACGACGCAGCTGATCGGCACCAAGACCACCGATCCGGCCTTCGGCCTGCCGGCGGTGTGGATCGAGGAACGCCAGCGCGAGTCGGCCCAAATGAACGGATTTACGGTGGTTGATTGCTCGACCGTCGTGGCCACCCATCTCTCACACTTGATGCAGCTCCACGCCGCGAAATTGCTGGGCCGGGTCGAGACCCAGCAACTCGTCGAACACGTGACCAAGCTGGCCCCAAAACTCATCGAAGACGTGGTCCCCAAAATGGTCGGAATCGCCACCGTGCAGAAGGTCCTGCAGCTCTTGCTGGAAGAAGGCGTGCACATCCGCGACATGCGCTCGATCGTCGAATGCCTGGCCGAATTCGCCGGCACCGTGACCGATCCGGCCGAGCTGTCGCGCCGCATCCGCGTGCACCTGGCGCCGGCGATCATGCAGCAGATCTACGGGCCGACGAAGGAGCTGGACGTGATCGCGCTGGAGCCCGAACTCGAGCGCCTCGTCAGCCAGGCCCTCAATTCGCCGCACGGCGCCAGCCTCGACCCCGGCGTGGCCGACACGCTGACCCGCCGCGCCGCCGAAAGCTGCAAGCGCCAGGAAGACCTGGGCCTGCCCGCCTGCCTGCTGGTGCCCGACGGCATCCGCGCCCCGATGGCCCGATTGCTCAAGCGCAGCGCCCCGCGCCTCAAGGTGATCGGCCATTCCGAAATTCCTGACACGCATTCGATCCGCATCGGGTCGATCATTGGAGCCGCCGCATGAGTCGCGAAAGAAGGGCCCCACGCAGTGGGGATCGCAGCGAACGAGTGCGGCAGGGTGCCGACCTCGCCATGTTTGAACTGAACCGACGCCTCGGAGGCACCGCATGAACGTGCAACGTTTTACAGCTCGTACTTCGCGGGAGGCCTTGGCCGCGGTGCGCGAGACCTTCGGTGACGATGCGGTGGTGCTGTCGAGCAAGCCCTGCGCCGAAGGCGTCGAGGTGCTCGCGATGGCCCCGGAAGGCCTGCAACACATCGAGCACCTGTCGCAGACCGCGCCGAAGGCCGCGATGCCACAGGCGCCGGTGGCGACCGCCAAGATGCTGAACCGCCCCGCCGCCAAGGCGCAGCCGGCGCCGGCACAGCAAGAGGAAGTGCATGCGGACGTCGAGCGGCTGTCGATGAGCACCTTGTCGTTCCAGGACTACGTGCGCGAGCGCATGCTGCGCCGCCGCCAGGCCGCGCTGCAGAAGGAACGCGCGGCGATGGAAAGCCGCTTCGACGAACCCGAGATGGACGACGCGCCGATGGCGGCCGCGCCCGCTCCGGCACCGATGCCTGCGCCGCGCCCCGTCGCGCCGCCGGCCCGCCCGGCAGCCCGGCCTGTCGCGCCGGCCGCCCCGGTGCGTGCCGCAGCGCCGCAGCGCCACGACCCGCCGATGCTGCGCGACGAGATCCGCATCACGCAGGACGTGATGACCCTGGCCGATGCGCCGGTCGCCGCCGCGCCGCAACTCGCCGCGCAGCGCCGCGAGCAGCAGGACATGATGAACGAGCTGCGCTCGATGAAGGGCATGATCGAGGAGCGCTTCGGCGCGCTCGCCTTCATGGAGAAGCTGCAGCGCCAGCCGGCGCAGGCCCGCCTCGCGCAGAAGCTGCTCGACGCCGGCTTCTCGCCCGCCTTGATCCGCAAGCTCGGCGAAGGCATGGGCGCCGATATCACCGACGAGATGGCCTGGGTCACGCACGTGCTGGAGCGCAACCTGCACACCGGTGAACACGAGGCCGCGATCGAGGACCAGGGCGGCGTCTACGCGCTGATCGGCTCCACCGGCGTCGGCAAGACGACGAGCACCGCGAAGATCGCCGCGGCCTTCGCCACCAAACACGGCGCCGCGAACCTCGGCCTGATCACGCTCGACGCCTACCGCGTCGCGGCTCATGAACAACTGCGCGCCTACGGCCGCATCCTCGGCGTGCCGGTGCATACCGCGCACGACCGGGTCACGCTCGAAGACCTGCTGGACCTGCTCAGCGCGAAGAAGATGGTGCTGATCGACACCGGCGGCATCAGCCAGCGCGACGCGCGCACCCGCGAGCTGCTCGAGATGCTGGCGCATCCGTCGATCAACAAGCTGCTGGTCGTCAACGCCTCGGCGCAGGGCGAGACGATCGAGGACGTGATGCTCGCCTATCGCGCGAGCCAGGCGGTCGGCGTGGTGCTGTCGAAGGTCGACGAAGCGATGAAGCTCGGCCCCGCGGTCGATGCCCTGATCCGCCACCGGCTGAAGGTGGTCGGCGTGGCCAACGGCCAGCGCGTGCCGGAAGACTGGCACCGGCTGTCGTCGCAGGCGCTGGTCGCCCGCGCCTTGCGCTCCGGCGGCAGCGCGGCCTACCGCGTCGACTCGGAGGACGTGAGCCTGGTCTTCACCGCGATGCGGCGGCCCGAGGCCGCGGCCGCGGGACTGAACGCCTGATGCCCGGCCCCATCCGCTCGACCGATCCCACCGCCTGATTGCCCTGACCACCGCAGTCCCGATGCCCTCCATGACGACCGTGCCCGGCGCTCTCTCCTCCGCACCGCCCGACCAGGCAGCCGGCTTGCGCCAGCTGTTCCAGCAGTCGCAGGTGCGCTTCATTCCGCTCGTGTCGAACCCGCATGTCGCGTTCACCGGCGTGATGCTGGAGCGGCTGTCGAGCGCCTTTGCCGACCTCGACCTGCACACGCTGGTCGTCGATGCGGGCGAACATTCGCCGGCGCCGCAGGAACTCGCGCTGCTCGACCTGTCCGAAGGCGTGGAGACGCTCTCGCCGCAGATGAGCTACTTGGCGGCACGCGGACTGTCGCTGCGCCACGTCGATGCCAGCGGCTCGACCGCTTCCTTCCTGCGCGCCACCGCCGACGCCGCGCCGCATGCCGACGTGGTGCTGCTGCACGCGCCGGCGAGCGAGCTGGCGCGTCTCTTCGCGCACCGCAGCGTGCGCCCGCTCCTGCTCGCCGACGACCGGCCCGACAGCGTGACCCACGCCTATGCCGGCCTGAAGATCCTTGCCCATCGCGCCGGACTGATGGCGCATGACCTCTTGCTCGCCGCCGCGCCGCATTCGCCGCGCGCCGGCCGCATCGCCACGCATCTTGCCCAGTGCGCCGACCAGTTCGTCGGTGCCGTACTGCATGACTGCGTCCGCATCGACCCCGCGAGCGCCGCGACCGATGCCATCGACCCCACGCTGCAGCGCTTCGTGCGCACCCTGTTGCTCGCCTGCGAGCCGGGGGCGGCCCTGAACGCAGAACCGCGCGTGCCTGCCCACAACCCAGCCGACTGGATGTCTCTCGCCGCCGCCCGCAACCCATCGACCCAGCCGCCACGAGCGCGTGCCTGGGCCGCGAATTGAGACAGATGGAGCGCACATCCATGTACACCGCCAAGGGCAAGCTGGACCTGAACACGATGCTCAAGCAGTACAGCCCGCTGGTACGGCGACTCGCGCATCAGATGATCGCCAAGCTGCCCGCGAACGTCGAGATCGACGACTTGATCCAGGTCGGCATGATCGGCCTGACCGATGCGCTGAGCCGCTTCGACGCCGCGCAAGGCGTGCAGTTCGAGACCTTCGCGACGCAGCGCATCCGCGGCGCGATGCTCGACGAGCTGCGCGGCTCCGACTGGATGAGCCGCGGCTCGCGCAAGCAGCAGCGCTCGATCGAATCGGCGGTGCACAAGCTCGAGCAGAAGCTCGGCCGTGCGCCGCAGGAGAGCGAGATCGCCGCCGAGATGGGCCTGCCGCTGGCCGAGTACCAGGAGCTGCTGGGCAAGGTGCGCGGCACGCAGCTGGTCTACCTCGAGGACATGAGCGGCGACGAAGGCGACAACGATTTCCTCGACCGCCACGTCGGCGATGCCGCGGCGAACCCAATGGCGCAGCTGCAGGATCACCGCATGCGCGAAGCGCTGGTGCAGGCGATCAAGACCCTGCCGGAGCGCGAGCAGTACGTGATGAGCATGTACTACGAGCACGACATGAACCTGAAGGAGATCGCGGCGGTGCTGAAAGTCACCGAATCGCGCGTCTGCCAGCTGCACAGCCAGTGCATTGCGCGGCTGCGGGTCAAGTTGCGCGACTGGTAAGCCAGGACATCCCCATGCTGCTGTCGTTCGCCAGATCCAGGCTTCGCCCGAATGCCCTCCCCGCCACGGCCGAGCCGCCGGCGCCGACGATCGATGCGTCGGCGCTCGTCGACTCGATCGGTCGGCAGGCTTCGACACTCGGCCGCGAGGCCGCGGAGGTTCGCGGCCTGATCGGCGACGCGCAGAACGCCTCGTCGGAGCAGGCGCAGGCCATCTCCGCGCTCGCGGTTCAGATGCAGCAGGTGACGCGTTCGCAGGACGCGATCGGTGCGCAGACCAGCGCCAGCCAAGCCAGCGTCGACGAAGCGCGAGCCGCGGTGGAAGCCATCGGCACCGAGGTCTCGGGCATCGTGGACACGCTGCACGACGTGTCCGAGGCCGCAGCCCAGATCGCGCAGATCGCGCTGCAGACGCGGCTCGTCGCCTTCAACGCGAGCGTCGAAGCCAAGCGTGCCGGCGATGCGGGACGCGGCTTCAGCGTCGTCGCCGATGCCGTGAAGGACCTGGCCTCGCGCGTCGAGGTCTCGTCGAAGGACATCATGCGCACGATCGCCACGCTCGATGCGCGCATCGACACGCTCGCCAAGGAGATCCGCCATCACGACGGCGACACCAACGGACAAGGCGCCTTCCAGCGCGCACTGGCGCGGGTGGCGGGCGGGGTGCGGCAGGTCGACGAAGCGGCCACGCAAAGCCGCGGGATCTGCACCGCCCTGAATGGGCAGATGAGCCGCATCGAAAGCGAAATGCAGCAGACCGGCCGGATGCTGGATGCCGCGACGCGGCGCAGCGAAACCTTCCTGACGATCTCCGAGCACCTGATCGAGGTCGTCGCGGAATGCGGCATCGCGACCGAGGACACGCGCTACATCGAGGCGGCGCGCGCCGCCGCGGCCGAGCTCGGAAGAATGTTCGACGAGGCGATCGCCTCGGGCACGATCTCGGCGGAAGCGCTGTTCGACGAAGACTACCGGCCGATCGCCAACACCAACCCGCCGCAGCATATGACCCGCTTCGTGCCGCTGGCCGACGAGCTGTGCCCGCGCGTGCAGGAGCCGATGCTGGCGCTCTCCGACAAGGTCGTGTTCTGCATCGCGGTGGATCGCAACGGCTACGTCGCCGCGCACAACCGCAAATACTGCCAGCCGCAGCGCGGCGACCTGGCCTGGGACACCGCGAACAGCCGCTATCGGCGCATCTTCAACGACCGCACCGGCCTCGCCTCGGCCCGCAACAGCAAGCCCTTCCTGCTGCAGACCTACCGCCGCGACATGGGCGGCGGCAAGTTCGTCGTGATGAAGGAAGCGGCGGCGCCGGTCCAGGTCGACGGGCGTCACTGGGGCGCCATCCGCCTCGCATTCCACTTCTGAGCTTCGAGCGCCGGCGCGGGGCCGCGAAGGGCCTCAACCGCCGCCTGCACCTGCCGATATGGCAGGCATCCGCCCAAGCAAAGGACCTCCGCCGTGACCGCCCAAAAATTCCGCCTCATCACCCGCAGCGACTTCGACGGCCTGGTCTGCGCCGTGCTGCTGAACGACCTGGGGTTGATCGACGACATCAAGTTCGTGCACCCCAAGGACATGCAGGACGGCAAGATCGAGGTCGGCCCACGCGACATCACGACGAACCTGCCCTATGTGCCCAGCGCCTACATGGCCTTCGACCACCATGCCTCGGAAACCGTGCGCAACAAGGGCGATCGCAAGAACCACGTGATCGACGCGAAAGCGCCCTCGGCCGCCCGTGTCGTGTACGACTACTACGGCGGCGCCAAGGTCTTCCCGCGCGTTGCGCCGGACATGATGACGGCGGTCGACAAGGCCGACTCGGCCCAGTTCTCGCGCGAGGAGATCCTCGACCCGAAGGACTGGGTGCTGCTCAATTTCCTGATGGATGCGCGCACCGGGCTGGGGCGCTTTCGCAACTTCCGCATCAGCAACTACGCCTTGATGATGGACCTCATCAAGTACTGCGCCGACCACGGCATCGCCGACATCCTCGGCCTCGCCGACGTGAAGGAGCGGGTCGAGGTCTACTTCGAACACGCCGAGCGCGCGAAGGAACAGATCCTGCGCTGCTCGACCGTCTACGGCAATCTGGCGGTGCTCGACCTGCGCAACGAAGAGACGATCTGGGCCACCAACCGCTTCGTCATCTACGCCCTCTTCCCGCAGGCCAACATCTCGATCCACGCGATGTGGGGCGTGCAGAAGCAGAACACCGTCTTCGCCACCGGCAAGTCGATCCTCGACCGCAGCAGCAAGACCAACATCGGCAACCTGATGCTGAAGTACGGCGGCGGCGGTCATCACGCCGCGGGCACCTGCCAGGTCGAGAACGACCAGGCACCCGAGGTGCTGCAGGCGCTGATCGAGACGATCAACAAGGACGGCTGAGGCGGCAAGCCAGCCGATTCGAACCCGAACTCACGCCTTGCGCGCCCGCACCGCGCCGAGGAAATCCTGCAGCAGCGGCTTGCCGTCCAGCTGCTGCTCGTGCAGCTCCTTCAGCGCCAGGAACTCCGGGTGCCATTGCATGCCGAAGACGTAGCTCGGCCCCTTCCAGCGGATCGCTTCGACCATGCCGTCCGGCACCGCGATGGCCTCCACCTCGAGCTCGTTGCCCAGCGCTTTCACCGCCTGGTGATGGATGGAATTGACCGCAGCCTGGGTTTGTCCGGGATAGAGCGAGGCCAGGCGCGTGCCGGCGACGATGTCCATCGTGTGCAGCTGCTTGTCGTACATGCCGGCATCGACATGCGCGATCGACTCCGGCACCTGCGTCGCGATGTCCTGGTAGAGCGTGCCGCCGAGCGCGACATTGATCAGCTGGCAGCCGCGGCAGATGCCGAGTACCGGTTTTCCGACCGCGACGAAGGATTCGAACAGCTCGATCTCGTACAGGTCGCGCACCCGGTCGCCGGACCATTGCGGCTGCAACGCTGTCTCGCCATAGGTTTCGGGTGCGACGTCGTTGCCGCCTTGCAGCACCAGGCCGTCGAGCGCTTCGGCGTAGGCGCGCAGGCTCACGTCGCTGCGGCGCACGATGCTTTCGCTCTCGACCGCAGGGATCATCACCGCGAGCACGTCGCGCGACATCACCCAGTGCGCGACCGACTGCTCCAGATAGTGCAGCGTCTTCGTGAACACCCCGCCCAGGTCGAGCACCGGGCCGCTCGGGTAGTAGATGCGGGCCGAAATTCCGATCATCAGCGGCGGATTCATCAGGCCTGGCTCCGTGCAGTCGCGAAGAAGCTCGATCCTGCCACCGCGGCGCCCCCCGTGCATCGGCAAAGCCCGGCATCAGCAAGCGCCTACACCCGAATCGGACAAGGCCGCCGCCCACCCGCCGCCTGTACCGATGGCTGGCGGTCGCCGGCGCGCCTAGACTCTCTGCGTCAACTTCGGGAGTCAGCATGAGCACGATGAGCCTCCATCGCGCAGGGAAGCGGCGCCTCGGCCCGCGGCTCGGCGCCACCGCGGCGTGCGTGATCAGCTCGCTGCTGTGCGCCTGGGCACTGGCCGAGGGCAGTCCGCCCGACGCGCAGACGACCTATCAAAAGCAGGTGGCAGCCTGCAACAGCGGGCAGACGAACCAGGACAAGGCGACTTGCCTGAGGGAAGCCGGCGCCGCGCGCGATGCCGCGGCGAAGAGCCAGCTGAACGACCCGGCGACCGCTGCCACCTACAAGGAGAACGCGCTGCAGCGCTGCCGCAACTTGCCCGATGCCGACCGCAAGGATTGCGAGGCGCGCCTCAATGGCCAGGGCACGAAGAGCGGGAGCGTCGGCGAAGGCGGCATCATCCGCGAGCTGCGCACCAAGCAGATCGGCCCCGGCCCGGCGGCCAGCCAGCCTTGAACGCGGTAACGCTTAGGCACTGATTTTTGCGGCGGCGCGGGCAATACCCCGCGCGCAGCGGCTACAAACCGGTTTTGCATACAGTCCGCGACACCGTTCGCCGATAGGAGCCGTTTTGAACCGCAGAAAATTCGCCCTTGCCAGTGGCGCGTCGCTGGCCGCGCTGGCGCTGGCCGCCTGTTCCCCGAAGACGGAGACGCCGGCCGTGGCGTCCACCGCCCCCGCATCGGCCGCCAACGACAGCGGCGCGCCGCTGACACCGAAGGACGCCTACGACCTGGCCTCGAAGGCCAACGGCTTCACCATCGGCCAGATGATGGCGGCCAACACCGTCTACGTGTTCTTCGACCCGACCTGCCCGCACTGCGCGGAGCTCTGGGGTGCGTCCAAGCCCTTGCTGAACAAGCTGAAGATGGTGTGGATCCCGGTCGGGTTGCTGCGCCCGTCGTCGGGTCCGCAGGGCGGCACGATCCTGTCGGCCGCCGATCCGGCGAAGGCGATGCAGGAGAACGAGGACTCGGTGCTGTCGCGCGGCGGCGGCATCACCGCGAACCCGTCGCTGAGCGAGGACACTGTCGCCAAAGTCAAGGCGAACACCGACACCTTCAGCAAGCTCGGCGCCGACAGCGTGCCGCTGATCGTCTTCAAGAACGCGAAGAACGGCGAGTTCGGCCAGCATGCCGGCGCGCTCGACACCGCCGGCCTGGCGGCGCTGACGGGCATCTGAGGCCGCGCCTGCCCCGGGTCGTCACCCGGAGCGCCGGCCAGCGCACGGCCGCTCCGAAGCGGCCGGCGACCTTGCAGGCCGCGGCTCGCGAGGACGCGAGCCCCTTCATGCCGTCCAAGCCGGCGCAGGCCGGCTTGGAGCCGCGGCACTCAGCCCCATCGGGGGGTCGGCTGCGGTACGCCGCAGCCGGGGGGCACCATTCCTCTAGCCGAGCTTGCGCAGAAAGTCCTGCACCAGCCGCTTGAAGGCTGCCGGCTGCTCGGCGACGCTGAGGTGCGACGCGTCTTCGAGCACCACCAGCTCGGCGCCCTGGATGCGATCGGCCATCGCCCGGGACATCGCCGGCGGCGCCCCCGCATCCAGCGCGCCGGCGATCACCAGCGTCGGCAGCTTCACCGCCGCGAGGCGCTCCAGCCAGTCGACGTTCGCCACCGCCTGGCAGCTCGCGACGTAGCCGGCCGGGTCGGCACGCAGCAGCACCTGGCGGTAGCCCTCGACCGCCTCCTTCTCGCTGGCGCGATAGGCATCGTGCAGGTAGCGCTGCAGCACCATCTCGGTGACCGCGGCCATGCCGCCGGTCTGCACGGTCGCGATGCGCTGCACCCAGTTCGCCTGCGCCGCGTCAGGGTACTTGGACGTGCTGTTGGCGATCACCAGGCCGCGCAGCAGCTCGGGGTAGCGTACCGCCAGCCCCTGGCCGACCATGCCGCCCATCGACAGCCCGATCCACGCCACCGGCCCGCGGCCCCATTCGCGGATCAGGCGCGCCGCGTCGTCGACCAGGTCGTCCATCGAATACGGCCCGACCGGCACCGCCGACTGGCCGTGGCCGCGATGGTCGTAGCGCAGCACCGGGTGGGTGGCGGCGAGTTCGTGCGCGAGGCCGTCCCACATCGACAGGTCCAGCCCCAGCGCATGGCTCAGCACCACCGGCGTGCCGGCCGCTGCGCCCTGCACCGCGACACGCAACTGCGGCTGGCTGAAGGTGTGATGCGTGGCGACCCGCGCGGCCGGCGTCAGCGGCGCGGGCTCGGGCGCCAGGCCCTCCTCGCGC
>Ga0105237_10000871_pt1 | contig 40946 bp, 34 predicted proteins | sample KBSC24metaG_FD_81520 | JGI IMG/M metagenome (GOLD analysis project Ga0105237, IMG submission 81520) | Corn rhizosphere microbial communities from Kellogg Biological Station, Michigan, USA - KBS C2-4 metaG | ecosystem: Host-associated > Plants > Roots > Rhizosphere > Soil | place: Michigan, USA...
AATGCGGCGATCAACATCCTGGGTCGGGCTGGGTTCGGACAGAACCTTTGGTCGTTAACGCAGAGCAGTGGCTCAAGCGTAGGCCAAGAAGCCGTCGCCCTTTAGGGCGTGCGGAGTGTCACATCATTTACCTCGACAAATGGATCCGGACCGGCGTCGCCGCTCGTTCAAGCACGGGATACCAACCTTTATGGAACATGTCAACGGGGCGGCACTAACAATAATGGGACCGTCTTCAGTCTGACGTCGTCATTGACCCTGACAGTTACTCACAACTTCAGCGCTCTGGATGCATCCGGTCACAACACTGACGGTTCTATGCCGAACGGTCCGCTTGTTCAGGGGTTCAATACCGATAATAATCTCTATGGAACGACTCAGTACGGCGGAGCCAACGGTTATGGAACGATCTTCAAGATTACCCCTAGCGGGGTGTTGACGACTTTACATTCGTTCACGGCGAGTGAATGGGTAAACCCTGTTGGCGGTGTTGTGGAAGACAGTGCGGGAAACCTCTACTGCACTACGCAGGGAGGCGGAGCTAACAACTACGGGACCATCTTTAAGCTCAACAGTGTCGGATTTACTCCTGTCGTATTGCACAGTTTCAACATGGCTGATGGGATGGACCCTCAATGTACCCTCCTATATGATTCTAGCGCCGGCTACTTATATGGAACTGCATTTCAGGGCGGAGCGGATTTTAGCTCCGGCACACTCTACAAGATCAAGACGGACGGCTCCAGTTTTACTGTTCTGAATGATTTCGGAGCCACGAAGCTTGCTTACCATCCTGGGCCGGGAGTCATCGCATACACCGACACGAGCGGAACACATCTCTATGGAGTCTCCGGGACAGGCACACATGGAGGAACAATCTTCAAGACAAAAACCGATGGAACTGGTTTCTCCACCCTCTACTCCTTTGCGTACAATCCTACCGGCCCTAACCCGAACGGCATTGACCCGCGTGGAACATTGGTTGTCGGCTACGATGGCTTGCTTTATGGAGTGACCTACTTGGGCGGTACGCACAGCGCTGGGGTTCTTTACAAGATCACAACCACAGGTTCGTCGTATACAGTTGTGTATAACATGGGATCGACTGGCGATCCCAGCAACCCAAATGCCGGTATGATTTTGCTTGGAGACCACAATCTTTACGGCACAAGCGCGACGGGGGGAACCTCGAACTATGGGACGATCTTCAAGTTAACTCCATAGTGGCAGTATGAGCCTCCATAGCCACCCGAGACGCTGGAAATCACAGGAGTGTGAGTAGTCATATCATCCCAAGCGATGTCTCTGTGTAGGGGCAGCCTCTCTGCCGGTTAAGTATCGCGCCGATCTACCTGAAACAGTCCGGCGGGGGCCATTACGGCCCTCGCCGAAAGCCTGCACGTCCCTCCTCGTATCAGATTCTTTCCTCAAATCCCATACAACTTCGACATATTGCTCACTGTGGATGCCGTAATTGTCAGCATTTATTCGGTTAAACGTTAGTTTTATCTGATTTTGTCTTGAGTATATGGCAAGCAAGCCATAAGACATTTGTCAGGCAATGTTAAGCGCTCTGTCATTGCTGAAAGATTGGAAAATAATGGATTGACAAATAGAAAGACGTCTGATATACTCAATCTAGTTTAACCGATTAAACACCTGGCGTCAATGTTCACTCCCGCATGGGGCGCCGCCAGGTATGTTGGATGAACGACCATAAAGGAGCCGAGCAATGAAAAAGTTATCTGGATTTACTCTTATTGAATTGCTAGTTGTCATAGCTATTATTGCGATTCTCGCCGCGATCCTCTTCCCTGTTTTTGCCAAAGTCCGCGAGAAGGCTCGCCAGACCTCCTGCGTATCTAACATGAAGCAGATCGGTCTTGCCATTCTTCAGTACGCACAAGACAGCGATGAACTTATGCCGACAAAAGGGTTTGCAATTCCCAATGGCAATCCAAGCGGCGGAGACGCCTACGTTTCCTGGCAGAACATTGTCGCCCCGTACATTAAAAACGGAGCCGGAACCTATTCGGGATCAGGGACGGAGAATACCGGAGGCGTTTTTGCCTGCCCATCTAACTCGTACCATGGCAATGCTTATGCCAGCAATGGTGGACAGAGCCAGTACCGCGCTAACTATGGATGCAACTACAACAACGCCTTCAATACATCCGGAGCAGGCGACGGTACATTCGGCGATATCGGCGCTTCGGTCAGCCTGGCCGCAATCGATTCTCCGGCATCCACCATCAACCTGATTGAGAACAATCATAAGTCCTCTGACTGGGACATCAACATCATCAATCCGTCCTTCTCGGCTGATGATGCGAACTCGGGCTTCTTCGCCGGACACACGGGCACCGGTAACTTCCAGTTCAACGACGGTCATGTGAAGTCGCTTCGCCCCGACGCCACCCTATCCGTTGCCGATGGCGGAAGCGCTCCCGTCAATTACTGGACCAAGGACAATAAGAGCTTCAGCGACCCGTCCAACCCCAATGCCGCCAGCGACCTTGCTACCGCGCGACGGTTTATCAAGGATACGAAGGTCAACTTCCCTGGCTAAGTCATAGTAAGTCAGCCTGGGCTTCCCATACCGGGAACCCAGGCTGAATATCGTCTGCCGGCCCGCCGAATACTCAATATTAAGTCTATTTGCTATATTCGCAATATATCCTGATATCAAAGGCATCAACGCTATATAATTCTGGATTGGATATATGGAGGCGCATCAAAAGAAAATCTGGTCAACGACATCAACCTACAACGCCCAAATAGAACAGGCGTCATTTACGGCAGTGTACAAAGACAAAGGAGCCTGAAATATCATGCAGTATCGTTCAACGATGAAAATCAATGTTGCCCGGCGAGTTCTCAATACGGCAGGCCGTATCGCGATTGCATCCACAGCCGCCGTCCTGATTTGCGGCATGGGGGCGAACCGCGCCTCTGCGTGGGGTGTTACCTGGAGCGACGAATTTACGGGCGTCAACAACCAGCCCTACTCGGGTTTCTGGAACTATACGACCGGCGGCGGCGGCTTCGGCAACAACGAGATTCAGACCTACGTCAATTCCTGGGCGAACTCGCATATCATCTCTGACGGCACCGGCACCGATAACCAGGCCCTGCAGATCGAAGCGCAGCAGGACGGCGCAGGAAATTGGTACTCGGCCAAGATCGATTCATTCGGCAAACACACTTTTGGTCCCGGCACGTACCTGGAGTTCCGATGCAAGTTCCCCAACTCCGGCAAGGGCTACTGGCCCGCATGCTGGACCCTGGGCACACAGGGGGGCGCCTGGCCCGCATGCGGCGAAATCGACGTCGCCGAAGAGATCAACGGCCAGTGGGAAAACCACCAGAGCCTGCACATGCCGGGATGGGATCCCACTGTCGTCAAGACAGTCAACCAATCGACATCCACCTACCACAACTATGGAGCATGGTGGCCTGCCGACTGCGGCTCGATCACGTTCAACGTGGACGGAACCAATACCGCCACGTTCTACCGCGGCCAGGCCGGCACATGGGAGTTTAACAGCAACCAGACTGAGGGGATTATCATCAACCTCGCGATCGGCGGCAATTGGCCCGGCAACCCCGACGGCAGCACCCACGCCAACGGCAACTTCGATATCGACTACGTTCGCCAGTACAACTAGCCCACCAGTGGGGCTGTAATGGGAGAGGCAGAACATAAGGTCGGCAGCATGAATTGGCAGGCGGTTGAACGACCCGCAAGCCTCCAAGAAGCAGGCGATTGAAACCGCGGCTAGAGAGTACAACTGTGCCCGGAGGGGCACAGTTGTACTCTCTAGCCGTGCCACCCAGAGGGTACCCGGTCGCCAGGCAGATTAACCGCCAGGGGATTCTACCTAAACATTATCTTATCTCTAGTTTTTGCCATTGAATTAAAAGAAAGCATCCTTCTATGACACGACGTGACAAGCGGTGGTCGCCGGCGATCACCGCTCTGGTGTGCGCGGCTGCCGGGGGAGCATATTCCCTCGCTGGCGTCGCGTCCCGTCCAGACGTAAGCGCAATCTCCTCCAAAACTGTTATGCCCGCGCCGGTTGCCGATAGTACGGCCAGTGATACGCCTGCGGCAGTCGTCGACGGTCACAGTATCCCCATGCGCGATGTCGAGCTCCTCTGCCTGCGCAGTCAGCGAGGGTATGTCGTCGATCAGATGATCCAGAACTATGTCGTCGATCGCGAGTGCAAGCGGCGCGGCATTGTCTTCAGCGATGCGCAGATCGATAGTCAGGTTGCGGACCTGCGCAAACAGTATGCTCCGGCAACGCTTGAAGACTCACTCAAGTCCCATGGCTGGACAATGGCTGAACTCAGGCAGCAGCTTCGATTTAAGCTGGAGCGGCAGAGGCTTGTCGACGATGAAATGAAGCCCGTCAGCATGACACACTGCCGGGAGATCCTGGTTAAGATCTCTGAAGGCTGTACAGGAGCTCAGGCGCTTTCCACTATCAGAGGCATCCAAACACAGCTAAGCCATGGAAAAGACTTTGCCGATCTGGCAGAGAAGTACTCGGAAGTTCAACCGCGAAGGCAGGGGGGCGATATCGGCGTGCTCTATGGAAATATGCTTGGCAGCATCGATGCGCCAGTGCTCGCCGAGGCAATGGCGCTGAGCCGGGGAGCAATATCAAAAAGCCCTGTCAGGACAGTGGACGGCTATTGCCTCATTCAGGCGGTCAGCACTTCCAATGACCATACATCTGGCGAAGACTCCCTTTACAAAGATGCCGATGCGCAGTGCCGCAAAACGCAGGCAATGTTTCTTGAGCCAAAGGTCGTCGGCGATTTGATCCGGAATTCCCGGATCACTTATATCGATGATGCCGACCTCGTGGCCGAAAAGCCGCTTCCCGATGCCGCAGCCGTTATCGACGGCAATCCCATTCCCATGAAGGATGTCCTTGCCAGATGCCTCGCCGAGAACGGCCGCCAAACGACCGACATCCTTGTGCAGAACTACGTAGTCGACCGTGAATGCGATCGACGGGGAATCACCGTTAGCGAATCGGAAATCGATCGAGCCGTCGCAGACCTGCGCGCTCGCATTGCGCCGCATATGATCGAAGAGGGACTGCCGCTTCACCATACGACCATGGCCGGTCTGCGGCGCGACTTTAAACAGCAGATCGAGCGCACTAAACTTGTCGTGGATCAAGTGAAACCGGCGAGGATGGTTCATTGCCGTGTTTCCATGTTACCGGCAGCCAAGCACCAAACCGCGTCCTCCGTTTCCGGCTCAGGCACGCAGGATAGCAGCAAGGATCTCGGTATCGTTTACCCGGGCATGCAGAACGTCGATACAGCGATTCTCAATACGGCATTGACGATGAAGACGGGCCAGACAACGCCTCAGGCCGTAAAGACATACGGTGGCAGCGCGCTCATTCAAGTCGTTAGCGCCAGCGATGATCACCCCGAGAGCGAAAGCGCATCGTACGCAGAGGCCTTAAGCGCCTACCGCGAGCAAGCGGCCCAACCGTTGATCCCTCAAGCGATAATGACTCTGGTTAAGAAAGCGAAGGTGGTTTTGTATACAGGCGCTTCCAGATTGTGATCGATTGACGTTCGGGCGATTGAAGCCGGAATTGGGACGCCAGGTCGCCCTGGTGATTGGAAACGGATTGCCACACGTCATTTGTATATTGAGTGCGTTTCAATTGCCGGGTAAATCAAAAAACCGCCTGCCGTGGAATCCCACAGCAGGCGGTTAATGTTTTCTGACTTTACGCGCTGAAATCAACCATACTGGAGAATGCCAGTTCTTCCGTTGCGATGATCATGTAGCCGCTGGTGTCTACGAAACGCTGCCAGCTTGCGGGGCGAGCGCCGTTGGATGTATTCACCCAGTCAATGAAGCCGCCGACAAACCCTGGGTCGGTCGTTGAGTTGTTCACCCAATCTCCTGAGCCTGTGGATGAGCCGACCGCGCTCTTGGCGAAGTTGTAGTGCGACCAGGCGGATGCGTAGAGGTTGTTGTAATTTCCGGTTGCCTGGGCGATCTTCCACTCGGCATCGGCGAGCTGCAGCGCTGAGCCGGGATAGACCTGCGTGTTTGTTCCGGATGCGGGTGTCCACTGGTGCACGCCGCCGGCATACTGGCCGCTCTGCACGGTGAGGTAAGCGCCATTGTAGGCCGTGCCGTGATCCCACCATGTCGTGAGGTCCTTGGCGAACTGTTCGTTCAGCGGACGCGCGTTGAACTCGTATGGCGCAAAGCCGGTCTGATCTATGCCGCCGTTATAGACGCCGTTTCCGCCACCGTCGAGATAATCGTAATAGTTATGCCAGGAGCCTTTGTCCTGAGCATTGACAAGCAGGGCGCTGATCGCATTGGCCTGGTTGTTGTAGTATGTGCTGGTCCCGGAGTCGCCGGCCGCCGTTGCCCACTTGGCGAAGCAGCGGAACGCGGCGACGGCGTAAGAGCGGTCCACCGTCCAGCTGCTGAGGTTGGCGTTTACGTAGTCGGCCATTGCATGCGCCTGAGTATATTGCTGGGAGCGGTAGTTCGCGCCATCGCCGTTCGGGCTGAGCTGACAGTATTTCCACATGGCGATCAACAGCTCAGCCGTAACGCGGGCATCGCCACCGCCTTTGGAACTGACGCCGTAGCCGTTGTTGTAGGCGATATTCGCCGGGAATGCGCTGCCGACCTGATTATTGGTGTTACGCAGCCAGCTCCAGAAGAAGCCGCTTAGCGCCGTCTTCGCCTTGCCGTCCAGGTCGGCATTGCTGCGTCCCGCCACTGTCAGGCGGTGGTATCCATAGAGGAGACCGATCACTCCTACTGCCGCTTCCCCAGGCTGCACGAAGTCCGGCAAGCCGTTGCCGATCCGCCAGTCGTTGAGGATGCCGTAAGCCGGCGCTGTATTCGGCACGCCCGCTGTAGACGAGTTCGCGGCAGTACACGAGCACTGGGTGATGTACTTGCATTCCATCCACATGTCGTCGTAGCTGTCGGCTTTCGCCGGGTGAGTCATGCCCAGCATCGACAGCGATGCGGCCACAATCGGCAGGGCTCTAAGCAGAGATTTACGCATTGGTGATCTTCCTCATCTGTGATTTTTACTGTATTGCAAATATATCTTTAGATCTGAAAAACTAAAAGGGCAGAAGCCGTTATGATCATTGAATAGCGACAAGGTGATAGCTGCATCGTCATGGATTAACGACGTTTACATCTGCAATACCTGGCTTACTGAGCTGTTTATTCGGTTAAACGATGATCGATTGTATCATTGGCAGTGTTGCCTGTCAAGATATATTTTTGCCGATATTGCACGCCAAAAAATTACTTTCATCGTTTTAATGGGTGCCGAGATCCGCTTTGTGAGGTTAACTTCGTTTAACCGATTAAGTCTCTGTGCAGCTTGCTCTTGGAGATGCAGGCACTGCTGCGGTCGAAACCAATTTCCTGATGCTGCGTTTGAGTCACCATGACGACGAACGCAAACGCACAGACAGATAAATCGACGGCGGCGCCACGGTTCTTGGCCTTTATACCGTGGTTTAACCCTTCGTATTGGAATGGCCGCAAACGGATGATTCGTGACTGGGCGTTGCTGACAGTTTTGACGGCGCTTGCGTTTGCATTTCCGATCCGAACTGCTGCCACCAAGGAGGCGGCGATTGCGCTGGCGCTCATATCGTGGTGCTTCGGCATATTCATCGTTCGCCGCAGCGCCTGGCTAAATGTCTCCATGCGCATCTTACGATGGCGAAGCCTGAACTGAGGGATAGTTCCGATGTGTCACGGAAACGGCTTATCTGAGAGTATTATATTTGCCGTGAGTACACCATCAACAGAACGAAAACATGTCGATATCTATACCGACGGCGCATGCACCGGAAATCCGGGGCCGGGCGGTTACGGCGTGATCCTTGCATACGGCGACGTCCGCAAAGAACTATCCGGCGGCTACCGCCGAACGACCAATAACCGCATGGAAATCATGGCGGCGATCTCCGGGCTCCAGGCGCTGAAGTATCCCTGCACTGTGACCCTCTATAGCGACTCGCAGTACCTCGTCAACAGCATCAGTAAGGGCTGGGCCAAGCGATGGCGCGCCAACGGCTGGATGCGCAACAAGGATGAAGCGGCGGTCAATCCGGACCTGTGGGAGATCCTGCTCGGCCTGTGCGAGAAGCATGACGTCACCTTCAGCTGGGTGCGCGGCCATGCCGGTCATGCCGAAAACGAGCGTTGTGACCGTCTCTCGGTCGCAGCGGCAGGCGACAAAGACTTGCCCGCCGACGAAGGCTATGAGAACGCCGTCGAGAAGAAGAGGCGCTAATCCTGAGCGGCTTTACGGGCGACATATCGTCCCGTAAAGCGCACCAGGGGATGGTCGTGGCACTCGATAATTGCGCCGAGTTCGATACGGCTGCGCCCATGGCGCTCAAGGGTCTCCACAAATCGCGTCCACTCGGTCGCGCTTGGCTGCGGGCAATAGATCTCGAAATCGGCATCAACGGGAGACGTGTAGTCGATCGCGCTATTCTGGATCACGATCTCCGCCTCAATGCCGGCGTCCCGCAGCCCCGAGTAGACGGTTATCCACCCCGCGATCGTCAAAGCCGCCGCGGCGCTTCCGCCGAAAAGCTTTCCAATCGAGTTATGGTTCGGCTCAAGCGGAGCCGTTATCCGCACTCCCAGACTATTTACGGACGTCACACGGATACCCATAGCCCCGGCCAGCGGAATGCCTGCATGCAGATGCCGTTCAAGCTCTTCTATTTCCATATAGGCAGTGTTCCCGAGATTCGCCGGGATGAGGCGCGTTCTCGAAAATCGATATGGAATAGATGCTAATAGTCGGTGCTGCCGATACAGATCGTGGCGCCGGTCTCCAACGTGTCGTCCTGTGCGGCCGCGACGATGGCCTGGGCGAATTCATCCACAGTCGGAAGCGATCCTGCCTGGTTGCGGCGGAATTCGATAAGGCCGGGGGCATTGCGATCCAGCAGCTTTGCCGTAATGGTGCCCTCGATCAGATCGCCGCTTACCACGATAAGGTCGATCCCACGCGCCGCAAGCTCAGGGATACGAGATCTCAGAACGTCCTCTCCGGCGCGTTTGCTGGCAGCAACCGGTTCGTATGCCGGGTAGACCGGCTTGCCGGGATAGAAGTGGGCCGGATGGCTGGTAACAAACACAACACGCGATCCGCATGGCATCAATGGCAGGGCATGGTTCAGCATCTGTATCTGCGCGTCGCGGTTTAGCAGCATAGCATAGTCCGCAGGCTTATCCTTCTCCATACCTCCGCTGGCATTGAGCACGAGCAGATCGATTTTGCCGAAAGCGTCGCCTGTCTTTACCATCAGGATGTCAAGATCTTCAGCTAGAGACATGTCGGCCTGAACGGCTATGCCCTGCCGGCCCTCGGCCTCAACATCCGCAATGACTTCCTGAGCGCGCCCCGCCTTATTTCGATACGTTATGGCGACATTGATGCCGGCTTGAGCAAGCAGGCGCGCCACACACGCGCCTACCCCCCGAGATCCGCCCGTAATAAGCGCTGTGCGCCCTTGTACGGTCAAACTGCAGCCGCCAATCTTGCATCCACTGCATCGACGATCTGCTGCACTGTCGCCAGGGAAGATGCCGTGTCGTCGTCGATTTCGATGTTGAACTCGCCTTCAATGTTCATTGCGATCTCAACCATGGTAAGCGAATCGGTGCCGAAGTCCTTCTCAAGAGATGAATCGAGCGTTATCTGGTCCTCACTGACATTGATTTCCCCTGCGACGACTTTGCGGACTCGCTCAAATGTGCTGGGCATGGTATAGCTCCTTGTAGCTTTGACAGGCCGGTTAGAAATCGCCATAACCTGTCTGCGTTGTATGCTTCTATTCTGGGCCATAACGAGGTATATGTCCAATATATCTTTCTGTTAGATTGATATCCTGGAGATATGAATGCTATGGAGCTGCGCCACCTTCGTTATTTCATTGCCGTTGCCGAGGAACTGCACTTTGGCCGAGCCGCCGAACGGCTCTGTATCGCCCAGCCGCCCCTTTCGCAGCAGATCCAGCAGCTGGAGCGTGAGCTCGGGTTCACGGTGTTCCTGAGAACGCAGCGCCGTGTGGAGCTCACGCCGGCCGGAAGGCTTTTCCTTGCCGAGGCCAGGGCTGCGCTGACCGGGCTGGAAAAAGCCGCGGCGGCAGGACGGCGGATCGCGCGCGGCGAGGTAGGGTGGCTGGGCATCGGATTTGTCGGCACGGCGGCATATCGGTCGCTTCCCAGCGTTCTCTCTGCGTTTCGCAGCCGTTATCCTGATGTGGAGCTCGTGCTGCGGGAACTGGTGTCCGCGCGGCAGGCCGATGCCCTGCGGGATAAACGGATCCATGTCGGGCTGGCGCGTCCGGCGCTTGAGGCAGATGGGATCGTCTGCGAACCCTGGATCACCGAACCGCTTCTTGCAGTCCTTCCGGAGCGCCATGCGCTGGCGAACCTGCCGGAAATTGCGCTCATCGATCTGGCGGAGCAGCCTTTTATCTCATTTCCAAGACACCCGAAACCCAGCTACGCGGACTATGTTTTATTCGTCTGTGAAGGGGCCGGTTTTTCACCGCACATCGTTCAGGAGACGGCGGAGATCCACACGGCCGTGAGCCTCGTCGCCGCGGGAATGGGAGTGACCCTGGTGCCGGCTTCGATGCAGACGGCGCACCGTGAAGGCGTCGCCTACCTGCGCTTTGCCTCACCGTCCCCCGTTTCAGAGTTGAGCCTCGTCTATCGTGCCGGAGATACATCGCCGGTACTGGAAGCGTTTCTGGATGTGGCGAGGCAAACCTCCTCCTGACTGCTCCCTACTTTCCCACCGTAAACGCTGCAACCGGATCCGCGGGATAATCTTTTGAATCCTGATAGGCGATCGAATCGCGGCGAAGATCGATGACGAAACCATCCCAGGGTTTGCCCTGTACATGCGCGGTCAGCTCGGCAGCCAATGCGGCGGCGCTGCGTGATGCGGAGGGCGGTATCAGATAGAGGGCTGTCTTCGACTGCGCCTTAGCCTGTACGACCCATGGGCCGGGGCGGGACTGTGTCGAAAGTTCCGCGATGTATCGATTGGGACTGCGGTATGTTGGGATGGGTTTCGTGGGATCGTCCCAGGCTCCGTACCATCCCACGCCGCCGTCGGAGTATCCGGCCTGCCGCAGGAATATGGACAGCTTGTGATTGCCGGCCGTTTGCTGTGTTGTATCGTAGAGAGTCCGCAAACCGGCATGCTTGGCGTCCCCGAGCATGGTTCGCCAGGCAGCATCCATATCGCCTGCACTGGGGTCGTTTGAGGTTCGCAGAAACTGATCCGGCTTTGCGTATGAGGCGGGCAGTATGTCGATCGGATCGGTATGTGTCTTACGGAGGAATGCGAGACGCATCTCCGGGGTGCAGCCTAAATCAAGGATAGTCGCATCTTGGCCGCCGTCGGAAACGCGATATCCGGCCGGTTCGGTTTCTCTCCAGACGATGCCGTCGATACCGGGCTGCGCGGCCAGGAAACGCAGCAGCTGTCCAAGGCGGGCTTGAACGGTTGGATGCATAGGATTGACGGCGATGCTGCTCGCGGGAAGCCTGCGCGGAATATCTCCGTTTTCAACTTCAGCGCCTGGATCGTCGTAAACGCGCATTTGATGGTTGTAGGCCTCCGCGGAGTCTTCGCCGTAGATGTTGCGATCGCGAATGTCGGCCGGAGCGCTGTCGTCCCAGAGATAGAAATCGACTGCCGGAAGCACTCGGATACCGGCAGGTGGACCGATGCGAAGCGCCTCGCCAAAGATGTCGGCGTCTGTGTCGCCCGTTATCCCTGCAATCTTCGTATGCGCTTTGCCGCCAGAGAAGACATCGAGCCATAGCTCGTTGAGACCGAGTTTCTGCATCGATGCGATGATGAGGCTCACTTCAGCCACGGTTCGCGGCTGAGCCTGTATGGCGCGCCGGGGAAACCGGCGAATAACATCTGGAATAGATGCAGTGTCTGCTCCTGGCGGCAATTTTAAGCCCAGCGGTTTTATCGTTGATGTAACGGATCCCGGAGCCGTGTTCGGCAGCGGAGCAAGGATGTCGTCCAGATACGCACCCAGGTCGAAAGCGATCGGACCGGGCAGCGTGGGAATGTCGGCTTCAAGATCGGGGTGTATTGCGACATTGATCTGTGTCTCAGGTGTCACAGCGGGCGGCGCCAATAATGTGCCGGCGATCTCCGGATGCTGTGCTTTGACGACATCCAGGAATGCCTTTCGAGTCTCAAGCTGCGTTGTGACTGTCTGCTGTTCCTCCGGAGTGAGATCTTTGTAGGGGACTGTCGCGCTTCCCGCGGCCGGATGGAGCCAGGCATTCCGCTGCGCGTCCGTTGGGATGAGCGCGCCCGGAAGGACGGACAGATCCTCAAGCCGCCGGAAATCTGTCGTCTGTCCATTTTGGGGCTGAGCAGAATCTCGGCGAAGACGGTTGACCGTCTCTTCCGCCTCTACCCACCTCTGGCGCAGCACAGCTTCTCCAGTAACGTCGCCGGTAAGGATATAGGCCGTGCCGACCCGGCGGTATGTTGCCGCAGACGCGTAGGCTATCGCTCTCAAAAGGTCGGCTGCGGGAATGGGAGCGGCGCTTCCGGTGACTGTGATAGGGCGGCCTTCGATTGCGCGGGCTGCAATGATCTCCAGCCCGGTCGCGGCCGCAACACGGTTTATGAGATCACCGGCTGTCTTATCCTTGCCAGGCATTATCGTTTGCCGGAGTGCAGGCAGTGTCCAATCTAGCTCACCCGCCTTGGACTTGGCCGGTGCGCTCTCTCGAAACACGATGCCGAAGAGCCGGTCAACGGAACTGGACGAAGGTGGCGCGATCATGGCGAAGTATTGCGGCGCGCCTGGAACAGCCAGCCTTGCAGGCTGCGAAGACTGTGTTGCGGTGCTGCCGGCAAGCGACAGTTCCGTTCGCAGCCCCAATCGCAAGCGCGCCCCGCTTAGCTGCGGCGTCAGGTCCATTAAGGTCTTAACCTTCACGGCAGTCCCTGCGTCAGGGGCGGTCAGGCGCTTGCGGATATCGTCTGCCGTCAATGGCTTGTCCGGAGCTGCGTGGATCTCGTGGCCGGGGAATAGCCCGAGGAAGAGGGCGCGCTGCAAACTCGATTTCAGGTCGGACAATCCAATGCCTTGCCGATCCGTGAAGAGATGCCATTGCGCACCGTCGAGCGTTGCCGCAAACCTCCTGGCTATATCCGGTGACGGCATTCCGTCAAAGGGATCCGGATCCTGTGGTAAGTCGTTGTACTGGTACATCGCCGCCGGCGCAATGGCGCGAACACTGCCGAATGCTTCCGTGGACATACCGAAGTCACGAGCGATATCGGCAGCGGATTCGCTGCTGCCGGGCGCGTTCCGTAAGGCAGGCAGCCCGATGGCGTCCGCGCCCACGGCAATCGTGATCTGAGTTTCGGCAGGCGCTGCCCTCAAAGCTTGACCAAGTGTAAGAGTTGGTGTTTGCCGGGTATCCGCAAATACCGGACTGATGAGCGCGTTCAGGCAGACGGCGGCTGTGAAGTGGACACGCAGTTTCTTCATATCGTTTTTCCGATCGAGAGTTCGCGCGAAACGGCGATGGAGTATCGTGAATTGATCGCGTAAACGATACCCGAAAACGGCTGCTCGTCCTAACGAGATACTTGTATCAAAATAAGCCGGTTTAGTTGAAAATTGGCGTCAACCGGCGTTACGCGTGTGTCAAAATATATCAAGGTAGCAGCCAGACGTTTTCTCGCGTAAATCAAGCAGGGATAATGACCCTTTAGTGCGAAGATATAATGCTATGTGGATTAAATCGACAAACGGCGAGTGTTACAACCTGGCGCACACTCGTAAACTTTTTGTTCAGCGCGGAGCTCAGGGCACCTTCGATAGTAAAATTCACCTTACGGTACTGGGTGAGAATAATAATTACAGCGATCTGGCGGTCATAAGTTTGCATGATTTTTCGGACGAAGAGGCTATGGCTACAATGAACGGCTATCTGAACGATATCACCAATGCTCTGGCCGCGGGGAAAGAGTATATTGAGCTTCCTCAGATTGATGAATGGTAGTTTACGCGCAAGACAAGCTGTATGGGCATCGACGATGATGTCCAGTCAGGCCTCTTAACCATGTCTGACAAACCGCCGTCATCCGACTCTCTTCTCGAGGCGCTTTCCGATGCTGTTATCGTCGTCGATGCAGCCTTGCGTTTCCTTGCGTTGAACGAACAAGCGGAACGGATGCTCGGTCACGTCCGGTCGCATATGATTGGGATGACATGGGACGGCGTCGTCAATGTGCCCCTCCCTCAAGCTTTATCAGCCGAAAGCGACAGTCACGGCGCCCCTCGCGAAATGACAGATGCCGCGGCGCATCTCTCCCGAGACTTCATGCGAGTCCTGTCGGAGAGGTCGCCAGCAACGTTCGAAGTATATCTGCCTAGCGCCTCTTGCTGGGCGGAGATCCGGGCCGTCCCGATTGACGCCGGCCTTCTGCTGCAGCTGCGTGATATCACTCAGGAGAGGCGAGCACGGGAACAGCTTCGGGCAGAGGTTGTGGAGCGGAGGCGCGCGGAACGGCAGCTGCGAATGATGACGGAGCAGCTGCAGACTGTCATCCGCGCGACAAACGATGGGATATTCGTCCATGAGCATCGCACCGGCAAGCTGACGATATCCGCGCGCGCGCTCCAGATGCTTGGACTGCATGACCAGACAGACATGTCTCAGGAGGCCTGGCTGGAACGCATCCACCCGGACGACCTCAGCTTCTTCGAAGGCGAAATCCGCCGCCATCTTCACCGCCGGACCAATGGCTATAGCGCCGAGATCCGGATTCGGCACGAGGACGGCTCGTATCGCTGGCTGCATGTGCGCGGCGCAGCGATACGCAACTCCGGCCCGGATCCCTCGTACACGATTGCCGCGATGTCAGACATTTCCGAGCGGAAACGCGAGGAGCACCGCCAGCGCCTGGCGAGCCACGCCAGCGCGCTCTTGATGTCGTCTCTTGATCCGGATGAGGCGTTGCGGTCCATCATCCGCGTGATCGTACCGCATCTGGCGGATATTGCATGCTTTGATATCGTCGGAGAGGATGGCAAGCTGAACCGGGCGGCATGGGCGCACGCCGGACCACATGACCAGCTTCTGCTCGATCAAGTGCTCCAGTTAATGCCGCCCACCGATTCATCGCCGCATCCGATTACACATGCCGTATCCACGGGCGCTCAGGTTTTCATCCCCGATATACAGATGATGATCAACCGTCCGACCCCGTACGGTTCGCGTCCGCTGGCCCTGCTGGCGCAGGCCGGCATCATCTCCCTGATCTCCGTTCCCTTAACGGCGCGTGGTCAGTCGCTAGGCGCGTTGACACTGGGGCAGTCCATATCGGGCAAGCGGCATTCCGAGCGTGATCTGGCTATCTCTGCAGACCTGGCCCTGCGTGTGGCGCTCGCGCTCGACAACGCCCGGCTGTATCAGGCGGCACAGCAGGATATCGCCCGGCGGCAGCGCCTGAATGAGGAGCTGGGGGCGGCCTACGAAAAGGAACGGCGCATTGCCGACGCCCTGCAGGAATCGCTGCTTACTCCTCCGCCTCAGACGGCCCTCGGCGTGCTGACCGTGGATACGATCTATCAGGCCGCGCGCGACGAAGCGGAAGTGGGGGGAGACTACTTCGATGTCTTTCCGCTTCCCGATGGGCGTATTGCGATGGTTGTCGGAGATGTTTCCGGAAAGGGACTGGAAGCGGCGTCTCGGACGGCTGAGATTAAGTTCACACTTCGCGCGTTTCTGCGGGAGAACCAGGATGCGGCCGATGCTCTGCGCCGGGTTAGCTCCTACCTTGCCGGCGCGACGACGTTCGATGGTGGACGCCCTGGATACTTCATCGCCCTCAGTCTCATCCTGGCCGATCCGAAGACGGGCGCTATCACGGCCACAGTGGCCGCCGCGGAAGCTCCGCTGATCGTGCGCGCGGACGGCCGGACCGAGATACTCTCCGCCCAGGGATTGCCGCTTGGTGTCATGGCTGATGTCGTCTATGACGTCGTTCACTCACGGCTCGAAGCCGGAGATCTTCTCGTACTGACTACGGACGGCATTACCGAAGCATGCCGGGATGTGCGTGGCGGCGACTTCCTTGGGATGGACGGTCTGACGCGGCTGGCTGTGGGAGCTCGAAGAAAGCCCACCTTGCGCGCTATTGGTCAGGCAATCCTCGACGGCGCATCGGATTTCGCCGGCGGCCATCTCAACGATGACGTCTGCATCCTCATCGCCCGCCATAACGGCGCTGGTTAAAAATCAAATTCCCGCAAAAATACCCCGAATCGCAGTCTGCCATTTCTCGTATTACCATTCAGAGGACAAACGGTGGACGACCTAACTTCCCGAATTAAAGCCGGCGACAGGGCAGCGTTCCGCGATCTTGTTTGCCGTGAGCAGGATCGCATGGCGCGCGTTGCGATCCGTATGCTTGGCAACCGCGAATCCGCCCTGGATGCCGCCCAGGAGGCGTTTATCCGGGTGTGGCGCGCTCGTGAAACACTCGATCCGCAAATGCCGGTTGCGGCCTTTCTCTTGCGGGTTCTCCGCAATTACTGTATCGATCAATCGCGGGCATCGCCGCCTGCGCCGTCGATGATCCGCGAGGATGAGCCTTCACATGAGGCGCTGCCGGAGGAGATTTCCGAGCATAGGCTGCTGGCCGATGCCGTTCGGGATGCTGTGTTGTCTCTGCCTGAGCCGCAGCGATCCGTATTTATTCTCAGTCATTACGAAGGACTATCCTATGCGGAAGTGGCTCAGCTTCTGGAATGCCCGGTTGGAACGGTGGCGTCGCGTAAACAGGCCGCCATCTTTGCCTTAAGGCGAAAACTGGCGGAGTGGGAGGAGTAAATATGAACTGTTACCAGACGCGCCTCAGGCTGGCATTGCATCTCGACGGCGAATTGCCTCAAGGGGAACGCGAGAAGATCGAGGAGCATTTATCCGGCTGCGCGGTGTGCCGTAAAGAGCTGGAGGCGCTACGGAGCACAGCCCGGATGGCGGACGCCTGGAAAGTAGAAGGGGCAGATCTGTGGCAGGGGATTGCAGCTGCCATGGATGACGAGCCTGAGGTCGTGAATACAGTCGAAGCTCAAGCCCCCGCCGTCATAGCGTTGCTTCTGGAGATGCAGCAGGAAATACGCGAACTCAAGTCTGAAGTTTTCGCCCTGCGCTCCGAACTGTCCAGTCGAATAGGATCACTCTCCATGCGGACGCGTGAGCCTGTCGATGGTCCTCCGCGTATGCCGCTGGGGAAGGTGATGTCTCAGAGGATGTCGGCGCGGGACGTCGATTGGGGAATCTCGCAAGACGCACTTGCGGAGAAGGTCGAATATACAAGGCTTACGAGCGCCCATTATCCGCCGGCGCGAACCTGGCCTGTCAAAATCGAGGAGGATGACCTGTGGAATTGAAAGCGCTTCTGGATGAGATGGTTCGGCATGGCGCAAGTGATTTGCATCTCGCAGCCGGTGTGCCGCCTGTCCTGCGTGAGAACGGCAATCTTCTTGCCCTGGGGGCGGAAGAGGAGGGCGCGAACGCATTTCCGATCCTGACCGAGAGCGACCTTCGCGGATTTGTGACGCAGCTTCGGGCTTGGCTGCCCGATTGGGACGGCAGGCGGACGCCTATCTTAAAACTCGACGGAATGTATTTTCGGATCGCAATGCTTTCGGAAATAGGCATACCCGCTATATCTATTCGCCTCATTCCTCTCCGCATACCGAATATGGTCGATTTGTTCCGAGAGGAGCATCCCCTGTACGAGATGCTGGGTCTGCGGCGCGGATTGATTGTCGTCGCCGGTCCGGCCGGCAGCGGTAAGAGCACCACAGTGATGTCGATGATCGAGGAGATCAACCGCACGCGCAGCGAACGAATCTGCGTCATCGGCCTGGAGTATCCTATTCAGAGCAAGTTGTCGCTTGTGACGCAGAGTTACCACGGCAACGACTTCGAGACTATGGATGAGGCTGTAAAGCGGGTCGGTGCTATGGACCCCGATATCGTCGTGATGATAGAGCCCGTGGATGAAGCCGGGATCATGGGCGCATTACGCTTCGCCGTGACCGGCCACCTGGTATTTTTGACCGTTCATGCCGACAGCACAGGAGAGGCGATCGAGGAGATCTTGCTAATGGCACAAAGCCAGGCCGTTCGGGCTCGCAAATATCTCGCCGATAGCCTGCACGCTGTGGTCGCCCAGCGCTTGCTCCGGCGCTCACCTGAACAGGGGCGCGTTCCCATACATGAGATCTTGATGGCGACTCCATGGGTGAAGGAGCGCATTCGCAGGGGAGAAGTGGATTTTAAGGACATTATCGAAGACGGCAAGGGAAAGGAGATGCTCAGCTTCGACGGCAGTATCGTGGACCTTCTGGATCGGGGGCGCATCTCGCCGGAGACCGCTATGGAACACATGCAAAATATGCGGTATCGGCGCGAAGGTTTCTAACACCTGCCCATACATGCGAAAACGGCGCGAAATCATCTATGATTCCGCGCCGCATGTAGTTATAGATCTATAAACTCTCATTGCTATTTTGCATTGAGCGTTTTCTGTTGATTGAGATGTAAAGCCTTATTCGGCCTTGTTGTCGGTGTCGGCGGCGTTCAGGCAGTCGTGATCGATCTGGTTCTGCTTTGCTTGATGGTAAAGCAAAGTCGAGACTACCGCGGCCGAGAGGGCCGCAGTTATCAGTGAGAAACATATCGGCATTGTGGGCACTCCCTTTCTAATTTTCTTTAGCTCCGATTATCTTTGAGCTTGATTGTCATTTTTAACTTGCGACTCCATGTTACCAAACGCGAAGCCCCATTAATGTTAAGTTTATATAAAATTTTCAGCCGTGAGAGCGGCTTTTTTGCCATCTAAAAAGGACAATGCATCAACTCTCACGGATCATGCTTTCGAGCCGGATTAATTCGTATGTAACGTTTTAATCGCGACCTTTTGCAATCGCTGGTCAATATCTACCGGCTTAGTTCGTGCGCAAGCCTGCGGACTTCTTCTTCCTCTTCACGGCGAATTCGATCGATCGCTGAGCGACATTCATCGTCGCTGCTCCGCTTCTTGATCGGTCTGTAGATCAGGTTATAGACCGCAATGACGATCAACGCTGCCGTGATAAAGGGAAGGTAGGTCAGTACCATAATCGCCCCCTTTCTCGTCATTGATGCATGGCTGTGACACCATGCAACGCGTTGTCTTCTGCGAAACTTTCTGCAGTTGAGTCTATACTACCTAATATTCTATGAAAAGTAAATATGTTTATATAAAATTTTGTTGCAGAGGAAAATCATTCTACCGTCGTAGTCAAGCACCGTTTAGGACCCCTCCTTGCGTCCTCCCCGAAGGGGAGGCGCGTTCTCGAAAGCGAAAAAGCTTGTTGTTCTTGACAATGCGCCAAGAAGCGAAATGCCATTGTCAATGGGGACGCGCCCTCCCTCCGGGAGGGAATAAGGGTGGGTCCTAACGTGGGAACGTCTGCGATGGCAGTGAGTCCTAATGCGGAAACGGTCTTACCGAATCACATCACGCAGGAACTGCGCATAGGCCGGAAAGGCAGTCTCAGGGGGAAGCAGGCCGGGCACCCACCGCTTTTCCCACTCCAGGCTAAGCCAGCCGTCATAACCGTGCTCGCGCAGCAGGTCGACCATGGACTTGAGTGGGATGTCGCCCTCTCCCGGCAAACAGTATGTGCCGCCGGGCTTGCTGTCTTTGACATGGGCAAATGCGACGCGCCCATCGAGTGAGCGCATCGTATCCTCGGGGGCTTCATGGTGCCGGTAAGGGTGATGGAGATCCCACAGCGCTGCGACACGCGGATGGGGAACAAGCGTGAGAACCTCGGCGACCTGATCGCCTCGCGAAAACCCGTCGTGCGTTTCGAGCGCGACAACGACATCCCCATGCAGGGCCGCGTAGTCGCCGAGGTCCCGCAGACCGTCGGCGACACGCGCTGTCGTAAGGGCTCTGTCTTCGCCCTCGGGTATATCGCCGCCGAACACGCGCACAAAGGCAGCGCCGAGGTCCGCCGCGAGATCGATGGTCGCTCGGGCATGGTCGAGGTTACTGCGCCGCGCCTTGATATCGATATCGGTAAGCCGCGTTGAAGAATCCACGGCAACAACCGCCAGGCCGGCATCCGTGATACGCCGCAACTGATCTTGTCGGGCTGCGGCTGTCTCGAAACCGGGCGCGTTCGAAAGGTCGAGATCCGGGCCAATACCCCGGAACTCGATACCGTCGTAACCATAAGCGCTGACGCGATCGACAATCTTCTCAAATGTCCACTCCGGGCACCCGAGTGTCGAGATACTGATCTTCATTTCTGAGCTTTCTTCAGCTCCTCCGGGTTGAGGTGCTTCAGGTCATCCGTGACGAAGAGCCCGTCTTTGCGTACGAGGACGTCATCGAAGTACATCTCGCCGCCGCCGAATTCGGGGCGCTGGATCATGACCATGTCCCAGTGCACGGCTGAGCGGTTGCCGTTGTCCGCCTCGTCATAGGCCTGCCCGGGCGTGAAGTGGAAGCTGCCCGCGATCTTCTCGTCGAAGAGGATATCCTTCATCGGCTGCAGGACATATGGGTTAAATCCAAGGGAGAACTCGCCGACGTAACGTGCGCCTTCGTCGGTGTCCAGGATCGCGTTGAGGCGATCCGTGTTTCCGCCGGCGGCCGTCGCCTCGATGACCTTGCCATTTTCGAATTTCAGGACGATGCCTTCGAATACCGTTCCCTGGTAGATTGTCGGCGCGCTAAAGGCGATCGTGCCGTTCACCGAATCTCGTACCGGCGCAGTGAAGCACTCGCCGTCCGGGATATTGGCCTCTCCCGTACAGGGAATGGTGGGGATATCCTTGATACTGAAGCTCAGGTCGGTTCCCGGTCCGGTAATTCGAACGCGGTCCGTCTTATCCATCCGTTCCTTCAGGGGCGCAATCGCCTTGGAGAGCCCGGCATAGTCGAAGGTGCAGACATCAAAGAAGAAATCCTCGAAAGCCTCGGTGCTCATCCCGGCTTGCTGTGCCATGGAGGGCGTCGGCCAGCGCAGGACGACCCATCTTGTTTTCTTGACACGAATCTCCGAGTGAACCCTGTGCCACCAGATGCTCCGGTAGAACTTCATTCTTTCGTCGGGTACATCGGAGTGCTCCGAGATGTTGTGCGACCCGCGGACGCCGATATACGCATCCATGGCTTCCATGCGAGCGCTTTCGAAATCCGCCGTGAGCGTCATCTGCTCTTCGGTGGCGTTGTTGAAGAGCGCTCGCAGGACGCGGTTCTGCTTGATCGTGACAAACGGCAGGCCCCCGGCAGCTCCTATTCGATCTACAATCGCGGCTACAACGTCATCGGGAATATCGTACGCTTCGACAAGGACTTTCTGGCCCGGCTTGACGGCGGTGGAGTAGCCGACGAGGATGTCGGCAAGCTTCGCAACACGTGGATCTTTCATGCGCTCTCCATTGAAAGGAATGGGGGAATTATACCCTCTCGGCTTTGCCGTAATCAGGAGTGCAGGCAGGTTCTCCTCGATGTTGCGGCGAACATGGGATAGGGGAATTGACTATGTGGGTGGATACGGGGCAGCGGCTGGTGAACGTGACCGATGCGGATAAGATCGAGATCCTGCGGGAGATCTCGGATGTGGGAGCGGGAAATCGGGATGTCTGGATCTACAGCCTGACGGCCACATTCGGCGATCGCGTGGAAAACCTGGTCAGCGTGATAACCTACCCGCCGCGCGATGCCCAGGCGCTGGACGATTTTACGACATCGGTGGCGACTTTACATAGCCGCAAAGCACGCCACACGCAGGCCGCGACCGAGGAATGCTTGCGCTGCCTGAAGACGATCTCGGCGGCACTGCGCGAAGGTGCGCCTTACTGCAGCCTGGAAGGCCTGTATCAGACGAACCTCGATCCCGATGAGGTCGAAGGGGGAGAGGCGGTTGATAACTGAGGGCGTTTTCTCGTTAGGCCCCCTCCTTTCGTCCTCCCCGAAGGGGAGGATCGTTCGCCTTTACAAAAGGCATTCGCCGCTTGACGCATGGTCAAGATACGCAAGCCTTTTCGAAAACGAGAACGCGCCCTCCCTTCGGGAGGGAATTAGGGTGGGTCCTAACGAGGGAGCGCCTGAGGAAGGAAGCCTACGACACTCCTATCGCCTCTACCCTCTCCCCCGTCACCACAACATCCCAATCTACCTCCCGCCGTATACCGCCAACCGTAATATCCAGCTTCGCGATCTTTAATTCCCCTTCGACCATCTCCACCGTCAATTGCCCTGCCTCCAGGCGAATCACACCATAGCCGGTTGCCGTTGAGAAGAATGTCTGGAAGGTGTCGGAATCCAGCTTCGGCGCGAACCAGAGCTTCTTATCGACCGCCGAGTATCTGAAACCCGAGAGGGAGCCGAGAAGCGCGTAGCTGGCCATGGCCCGGGCGTAGTAGCTGCCGCACTCGTATTCATTCCAGGGGGTTCGTACGTGGCCGTCGTAACGGGCGCGAACGGATTCCACGATTTGCAGTCCTTCTTTAACGAGGCCTTCCGAGATCATGTGCGAAGCGACCTGGTATTCGATCCCCGTCCATACCTCGTCGGAATAGACGAACGGCAGTGTCGGCTTGCCGCCCTTCGGCCATGAACAGAGCAGCAGCCCCGCTTCGTGCCCCATCGCGTAACCGGGGCGCTGCAGGCATGCGTGTTCGAAGAGATCTTCCCGGTAATTGTAGCGGTAGATGGACTGCAGATGCTTCACGATGTTTTCTGTTGTTTGCGGCGTATCCACTCCGTAGATCTTCGCCATCCATGCGCCGATGACGCCGTCTGAAATACACCCGCTGCCGTACTGATACTTCGGTCCTTCGGCAGCCAGGATTCGTGAGCGCTCGTCGCTGCGTTCCGACAGCTTCTTCAGATCGTTCAGGAATGTCTTATCGCGAAGTCCTTCCCACTGAACTTTCTGCTGGAAATACTCCCCATTGAATAGGGTTGTGTCCAGATATTCTGCTCCGCGCACAGCGATGGCCTTATAGGACGTCGCATCATCATGGTTGCCAAGCGCGTTTGCCATTTCCGCCATGGCCGCGAGCGCCGCAACATAGATGCTTGTGCACATGCCGTCCGCGCCCCAGAACTCGATATCGTATGTGTTGTGGTGTGGTTCAAGGAGCGCGCCCTGATGCTGCGGATCCCAGAGACGGATGCAATAATCCAGGCTGCGCTTAACGAGGGGATAGAGACCGGCAAGCCACTGCGTATCGCCGCCGATCTGCCATTCACGATACGTCTTGAGAATCCCGCCAAGCTGGCCGTCGGAAGCCGCATGATAGTCATGTGTCGTTGGGGCCATCGGCAGAGCGCCACGGAAGTTGGTGTGTCCGCGCTCGTCCGTTGAAAACCGGTATTCCTGCTCTCGAAGCGTTCGCTCAAGCGCCGGAAATAGATGAGGCAGCGCCTGCGCGTAGTTCCAGACATGCGTGCAGGAGCCGGAGCAGCATCCCGAGTCGGTAAAGCAGCCTTCCCAGGCCCAGATGTTGCCGTCTTCCTGCCGTAGGACTGTCGGCGATTTCAGAATGGCAAGGTTGGCCGAAACGGCGTCCAGCACATACGTCGGCAGAGTCGAGGAAAACAGGGCATCGTGAAATGCGACGGTGCGTTTGCGCAGGGATGAATAGTGCGTACTCACATATTGGGCAACGTCACGCGCGTCCTTCCACTGCGATACATAGTAGGGTCGCCACTTCGGCTGCGGATCTTCGCCGGCATCGGCGGCAATTCCGGTATCGCATTCGGCAACGCCGATGGAGTAGTGGCAGTTCGGGAAGTGCCAGCTGATGACGATAGGGTACGTGATGCTCTCTTTGGGAGCAAGAGTTCCGGCGACGAGTATCGAACCGCCATTCCGGCCGTCGTCGTCGACTGAACTGCCCGGAGTGGGAGTGAACGATCCCGTTGAAACCTCGCGCCACAGCGCCGAGATGCCGTCGAACCAGCCACCCCGAAACCACATTCCCTTGATTACAGGCTCATGCCCAATCACAGCCAGCGCCGTGCTGCCGTACCTCGCGCTGTTTGGCGTTTCCGTGTTGTTGAAGAAGATCCCCGAGCCCGGCATGATTTCGCTGCGCGTGCCGGAGTCGCCCTGTTTGCCCACGGCCCAGTGGGACATATGGTAGGAGAACTCAAAATCAACGGATTCGTTTGTGTAGTTCGTGAATGTGTACTCCAGGATCGCACAGGGAATGCCGGAGTTGCGGTCGTCCAGGGGGATAAACGGGTTCCAACCGCGGATCTTGACATCGAGCGGAACGCCCCCGTCACTGAGGAGCACATCGCCAAATGGGTAATGACCGGCAAACGAGCAATCTTCAAATCGCGGGAGGCCTTCAAAGCCGCCTTTGCGGTAGCCCTGCGCCTGGAGCGCCTGGTCGTAAATCTTCTCGACAGGCAGCGGCCCCTCAAGCAGCCTCGTTACCGGATTATCGCCTTTAATATGCAGCAGCGCAAAGGCGGCGTCGGTAAATCCATGGCCGTCGGCTGAGGCTGTTGTCTCAGGACGGTTTCGAATGGAGAGATCCTGCAGCCCGCCGTGGCCGTTCAGGCAAACGCAGCCCGCGCCAATCCCTCCGAGCGGCATTGCAATTTGCAGAAGAGTAGGGCCGGTGTAAACTCGAAGATGATCGGAAGGTGAGAGGTTTGTTTTAGACATATCTGTAGCCGAAATCCTGGACCGTTGTGGTTTGAGCCTTGGCAACTCGTCGCGGCGGCAGGTTTCGGGCTGGACAGCTAAAAATCCTGCTATTGCACTTTGGCGTAAATAGAGACAGAGACCTTCTCTGTTTCGGCAGGCATATTCTGAGCTTGCGTGATACTACCTTGATTTTATCGCACTGGGAATGACATTCGCTATGTCCGCGCCGCGTCTGACCGCTCCCGGCGCGATTCCTATGATGCGCTTGAAAGCCCGGCTAAAGGCCGCTTCTGACTGGTATCCGAGCCGCCCGGCGACTTCGTTCACGGCAGCGCCCTCTTCCTTGAGCCAGCTCATGCCGACATGCATGCGCCAGCGCGCGGCGTAATGCATCGCCGGCTCATCTACGAGTTCGGTGAAACGGGCAGCGAACGCTGAGCGCGACATCGCCACCTCGTTTGCCAGCAACGCCAGCGTCCATTCCCGCTCCGGATCACGATGGATCAGCGAGATCGCGCGACCGATCTGCTTGTCTTGCAGTGCGCCCAGCCACCCCGTTTGCGCGGCATCGTCTCGGTCGATCCACGCCCGGATTGCCTGGATGACAAGGATATCGGAAAGGCGCGTGATGATGGTTTCGCCTCCGGGGCGCATCTGCTGGGCCTCGGCGGCGATTAGCCGAAGCGTGCTCTGGATCCAATCCATCTCCGGCGACATTGACGCTTCAATGTGAACGATCTTCGGCAGCATTCGGATCAGGCTGTGCGCCGCCGGATGGTCGAACTGTACGGCCCCGCAGATCATGTTCGTCGCCATCCCGCCGCCACCATGCTGAAGCGTCTCATACCGGTCGCTGATATAGTCTCGATGGAGGTCATGAATGATCGTCGTGGCCGAATCGGCCTCGTCCCGCAGGCTATGCCCGGCGCCATGCGGCACAAGCGCCAGATCGCCAAGGCGCATGATACGGGGCGCGACGCCCTCCACCTCAAGCCGGCATTGTCCCGCCGTAATCACGTGGAACCAGAGGCAGTCGGCCATCGGCGGCAGTTCGAGCCCCCAGGGGGCCGTGAACGATGAACGGCAGTAGAACGTCCCGCTCATACGCAGAAAATGCAGCGCCTCTCCCAGTGGATCCCGCGAATCCCAGCTTTGATCCTTCTTCATGCACACCAGTATACACGCCGGATAAGCTTGCGTCCACGGATATGGACGATTGAGCATGAAATAGCGACTAACGGTCATAGAAAGTCCTCCATGAATATCAGATAATGGACCCATAGATAATCACGAACGGAGGAAACGAGATGATTACCGTGATGGGAGCGACCGGCCACACCGGAAACGCAATCGCTAAATTACTGCTCGGCGCCGGGGAGAACGTGCGCGCCGTCGCCCGGTCAGAGACCAGACTTGCCGCACTCACGGCGCTTGGCGCGGAGACGATGGCGGGAGATGCCGGCGATACGGAGTTTCTGACACGGGCTTTTCAGGGCGTTGACGCCGTGTACACACTGCTCCCGCACGATCCGGCCGAGCTCGACTATCACGCTGCCCAGCGCCGAATGGGAGAGGCGATTGCGGCGGCCATTCAAAACGCCGGCGTACAGCACATCGTCTTTCTGAGCAGTGTCGGCGCGGACCAGCCGGCCGGTACGGGATTTGTCACGAGCCTGCACGATCAGGAGGAGCGGCTGCGGCAATTGGACGGCGCGCACGTTCTGAACCTCAGGCCGGGCTCGTTCTTTGAGAACTTTCACGAGATGCTGCCGCTGATCCGGCAGGAAGGGGTTGCGGGCGATGTCGTTACGCCAGATCTTCGCATACCGATGGTGGCGACGCGCGATATCGCCAGCGCGGCCGCTGCGGCGCTGAAAGCCCGTGATTGGAACGGCGTGGTCGTGCGCGAGCTGCTCGGCCCGCGCGACCTCAGTTACGCCGAAGCAGTCACGATCCTCGGCGAGCGCATCGGCAAGCCCGATCTTGCCTATGTGCAGTTCAGTGAATCCGAGATGGCCGGAGCGCTCACGCAGATGGGCTGCTCCGCCGATTTTGCGCGGGTGTATGTGGAACTCGCCCATGCGATCAATTACGGCGTGGTCAAATCTCTGGAAGTCCGGAGTGCCGCAAGCACAACGCCAACGCGCTTCGAAGACTATGCCGCCGAGCTGGCACAGGCCTATTTCACCGCTTAGGCCACTCGCAGCGTCTATTGTTGAATGCGGCCTTAGAAAGAGAAAACAATGATTGATGAGAAAGCCATTGATGATCTGTCGGCGGCGTATCCGCCGGCAGAAGCTCGGTCGGAATCTTCGGAGCGAGCCGCCGGCGTGGCGCTCGGAGCGTCTATGATCGCGATGGGGCTGATTTCCGGCGTGTACTACGCGTTTTCCTGCGCGGTAATGCCGGGCCTCGCCCGGGCGGATGACCGCACGTTTCTCGACGTCATGCGGCGGATCAACGACGCGATCGTCAACCCCATGTTCATGCTGAGTTTCTTTGGCGCATTCGCGCTTACGGGGACCGCCGTCGCGTTACAGCGCCGCCTTGGGAAGCGCAAGGCAACTCCCTGGATCGTGGCGGCGGCTGCGCTTTACGGCGCCGCCCTTGCGGTGACGGTGGCAGCGAATATTCCGCTCAACGACGAGATCGCGCGGCCCCGCTCTTTAGACGCCGTCGCCGATCTGGCGGGGCTCCGTCAGCGCTTTGAGGGGCCATGGAATTTCTGGAACGGCGTGCGAGGGCTGGCGTCCGTGGCAGCGTTTGCGTGCCTCGGCCGGGCGCTTGTGCTCCATGGGCGTGAGGGGGCGCGAAGGTTGACGGAAAATAGCGCCGGGCGATAGAGGTTTTTTGGGTAGGAGACAGGGCTTGGCGGCGCTGCCGTCAGGTCTGTTCCCTTGACGATGCCATAGAGCACAAACACACGTCCATGCCGGTAAACGACAGGGGCGTGCGCTCCACGAGACGGCAAATCACTTGATCGGTTAATGCCCGATTGGATCTGCGCGCGTTGTGGCTCAAGGGGCGGAGGCAGCGCCAGGCGCTCGCCGAGATGCACGGCTTCCTGATCGGCTGCAAGGCGGGACCTGGTCTATACCTCTTCTGTTTGACTTGCACAACGCGTTTAGCAGTAGCTGGCGCTTGGATATAATCGCGGTATATAGGACGCGGCGTCAATCAACAATTCGAAGAAGATTCGCACAGAAAGAGAAACTCAACATAATGACTGCAAGTATCTTCAAGCGCATTGCTTTCGTTGCGCCGCTTGTCATAGCGGCTTCCATCTCGCCTGCTTTCGCGCAAGCCAGCCCTTACCAGCCTCAGCTAGATACGTTTTTGAAAGCGTTTCAGACCAAAGATTACGATCTGATGAAATCGCTGCTTGATCCGCAGGTCAAGATCGGCAACGTGCCTGCGGTTATGAACGATAGCTTGCTGCATCAGATGCTGGATCGTCTGCCTGCACCGAGTTCATACTCTATCACGAACTCGGTTACGGCCGGGAATTTAACGACCGTTAATACCCTCTTTAAATTCCCTGGCAGGCCGGATTCCCCGCAAATCTTCGTTTTCAACTCCGACGGCAAAATAACTTCCTTCCAATTGCCGAAAGGTGTGCGCATTGCAATAAGAACGGAAGAACAAACGGTCACTGTTCCTGTAGAAGCGCCCACAGATCATAAGAGCATAAAGGTCCATCTTCCAAAAACAATAGAGATGCCGTTTGCGCTTTCAGATAATGTCCCTGTTGTTACGGCCGAGATTAACGGGAAGCAGGGCAAATTTCTCCTGGATAGCGGTTCGGACGATTTACTGCTCAACTCCAATTTGATGAAACAAGACCAACTTAAAACGAGCAACGCATTTGCTACGGGAGTTGGAGGAACCGTGGCATTAAAAACTTTCTCTGTGAACAGCTTCAACTGGCATGGCCTGACGTGGTCGGGCTTCGACGCTTCAGTCTCTCCCATACCTGCCATGAAAGATGACGAGGGGCATCCTATCACCGGTCTCATCGGCTATCAGGTGTTCAAAGATTACCAGGTTACTTTGGACTATGCTCGAAAGAAGCTGATCCTGGTTTTAACTGATAAGAATGGCGGCCCGTTGCAAAAGCTTCTGCCGAAAAGACATATTCTGGACACCATTCATTTCACTTATCAAGGCACCAGTCCCGTCTTTCCTGTGTCTATTGGCGGCAAAGTTTTTCAAATGTGCCTCGATACCGGAGCGGGAGCCAATTTGCTCTACGCCAAATATTTTGCGGATCTCAAGGGAGCGGGAGCTTTTGTTCCTGGTTCAGTCGAAAAGGCAGGGCTTGGCGGTATAAGCACAAACGTTGCCGTCGGCAATTTTGCCGAGATAAAGAAGGCGGCGATCGGTAAAATCACTTATGATAAGATGGGCTTCGTTTTCGACGATGCTACATTGAACTCGTTCCATCAGGCAGGATTGAAAATTGATGGCTTAGTCGGTTATCAGTTCTTGAGACAACACCCGACCTCGATCAACTTTAAAGCTCGCACCATCACGATTTATGCAAACAAATGACATGGCCATGGAGAGGTTTGTGTCATGTTAACAAGCAAAATGCCCCCGCGAACCTAGTAGGTTGCGGGGGCATGAAGGACCGGCTAAAAGTTACTTGATCGGCTTGAGACCGGCTTCGATCTGTGCACGGTGCGGCTCAAGGAACGGAGGCAGTGCCAGACGCTCTCCGAGATGCTCGGCGTCTTCGTCGGTCGCGAAGCCGGGACCGTCCGTTGCGATCTCGAACAGGATTCCATTTGGCTCACGGAAGTAGATCGAGCGGAAGTAGAACCGGTCGATCTCTTCGGATACCGGCAATCCCGCCTTCAAAATCCGCTCACGCCACGCGCTCTGTTCCTCGGCATTGGGCGTTCGGAATGCGACATGGTGGACGCCGCCTGCGCCCTGCCTGGTCATCGGCATATCGGGGCGCTCGACGACATGAACCTCCGCTCCTGCTCCGCCCTGTCCGGTTTCGAAAACGGCCACAGTATGAGCATCTGCTGTCTTGTACTCTCGTCCCTTCCGGAAACCCAGCACATCAACGAGGACTTTCTCCGTCGGTGCGAGCCGCCGCACCGTCAAGGTTACGGCGTCCAGGCCCTTGATGAAGTTCTCCGCAGGCACCGGGCTCTTCTCCCATGGTGTGCCGCCAGGAGTGCCACTGTCTGCCACAAGCCGAAGAACCTGTCCTTCCGGATCGGTGAACGGCAGCGTTGCGCGGCCGGAAGCCTCGCTGATTTCGCCGTGTGTTACGCCAAGGCTGTCAAAGCGCTCCACCCACCAGTCAAGCGCCTCGCGGCTGTCTACCCGCAGAGCAGTCGCCGAGATTGCTCCGACACCAGGCCGGTTCGGCCCCGACTGTGCCCAGTCGAAGAATGTCATCTCCGTACCGGCATGCCCGGCCGAGTCGCCATAGAAGAAGTGATACGCTGAGACGTCGTCCTGGTTGACCGTCTTCTTCACGAGACGCATCCCTAAAACCTCTGTATAAAATGCCACGTTCTCCGCTGCCTTCGCGGTAACTGCCGTAACGTGATGCAGACCTGTAAGTTCCATCTAAAGCTCCTTTTGCTTTTGCAGATAGTTCAAACTTAAATCGTTTAACATTGATATAATGTATGCTCCAGGACAATAGTTCCCGAGGGCGTGCCTGATGTCCTGAAGCCTGACCATCAGGAGATCCAGAGCATTATTGACTGAACGGTGCGCCAGTCTCCATTGGACTTCTCAAGCAGTGTGAGATAGCTGTAGCACGCGCTCACCTCATATGATCTCATATAATAGATAATGGCACGGCTGTGGTTCTTATCAAAGATTGGCTGAGAAATTTGGATTTCTCCATTCACTTCGGGATACTTGACATAGAATTCGTTCCACTTATCATCATGCTGGAAGCATAGATCAATGTCGAAGCCTCTTGCAAAACGGATGCCGGCTGGACCTGAGAACGCAGGGATCACCTTCGACGGCTCCTTGGATTTCACAAATGCTTCCAGAAGCTCTTGTGTTATTCTCTTGTCAAACACTTCCAGAAATCCTGTATAGTTTCCGTCGCCAAATGCTTCCTTGGCTGCTTCTGGCCCGCTGAAAGTATCTTGATCGATAAGCGCATAGGCCATATCCTTTGGGTCCCCCTGGCTCACAAGTGCCCGAATAACGGCGACTTCATCCGAGACTGGTGACAGCAGGATATCGGACTTCTTTGGTATTAGTTTTATATTTTGTCCACACGCAAATGACAGTACAAACATAACTGCATCGCGATCGTGGTCACCTTCACCACGCCTGGCAGCCAGTATATCAGCGGTTTCTCCCTTGAGAGTCTTTGCATCCGCATCTGCGCCATATGACAGCAGCAATCGCAGTGTGTTGGCTTTCCGCACCGATGCTGCGCGCAACAGCGCTGTGTATCCTTCCTTATTCCTCGCATCGACCTGCGCGCCATGGCTCAAGAAGAACGCCAGCATCTTGTCATCGTACAATTGATGCGCCCAGATCGGGCCCTCATCATTCACGAGGTTGATATCCGCTCCATGAGCGATCAGATACTCTGCCACTTTAATCCCCGAGGGGGAGGTCGTAAAAGCGATCGGCGTCGAGCCGTCTCTTGTGCGCGCATTAACATCGGCTCCATGCTCGACCAGCCATTTGATGCACTTGCTCTCTTTTTCTATGACAGCCCAATGGATTGGTTGATATCCATCTTTATCCTGAACCTTGAAATTCGCATGATGGCCGAGGAGCCATCGAAATGCTGCCGGCTTGCCTGTTGCACGGAACAAGGCTGTTTGCCCACTACAATCTCTGGCCTCCAGATCAGCTCCGAGCTTGATAAGGCACTCCATATTGGAGATGTTGCCGGAAGATGCCGCACTCATCAGCGCGGTTTCGCCATTTTCCGAGCGGGCATTGACGTTTGCGCCCTTCTTAATCAGCCCCTGAATCACAGCGAGATCATGTTTGGTGCTGGATCCCATACAGGCATCGAGAAGCTGCTTGTCGATGGGACGCGTAGGCGCGGCGTGGACGCGGGTGGGAGTGTTGACGAGGCCGAGACAGAGCAAAAACGCGATGGCAATACGGGGTATCACAGACTCACAGTTGAGCACAGGCAGATTATTGGTTTTCAAAGACATTGTTAATATAGCCACGACCATACCGCTACGCGTTGAGCGACGCGCCATTCAGTTCCTGATTTTTCCATCAAGAAGAGTTGCCCTCCACCCGCTATGGGAGCCTGTGACATAGTGTGATAGATAATGGCGCGTTGCCGATCTTTGTCAAATATTGGCAGGGAGTAATGATCGACGGAGGATAGATGAGGATATTTCTTGTAAAGCAGCTCCGAATTACCTTGAATCACGTCATAGTCTCGCATAAAACGGTTCCAAGGCATGCCGATAAAGACAGGGATCACCTTCGATGGCTCATGGTAGTTTGCAAATGCCATAAGAAGGTCTTGCGGCATCTTACGCAACTCCGCCTTGACCTCATCCGACAGAGGGAACGTATTCGTTCCAACTACCGCCGGTCCTACCTCTGAGCCGATCATCGTATCCTGAACGACGATATTATAGCTGTCCCCATACACTCTATCTTCGTTGCATAGAATCCGGATAATGGCGGCTTCATCCGAATCCAATGGCAACACTGCCTTGAATTGATGAGCATCCCGTTCACCGGCTTTGATCAATAACGCGATAATGGACTCGCGCTGGGCATCGTCATCGGTTCGTTTTGCGGCGAGCGAAAAGACTGTCTCGCCCTGGTATGTCTTGGCGTTGATGTCCGCTCCTTTCGAGATTAGCAACTGCACAGCGTCAGCGTTTTTCTTGAATGCTGCATAATGCAATGGGGTCCAACCGTTCTTGTTTCTGGCATTGATGCGAGCGCCGTGTTTGAGATAACCTATAATGAGGCTCGGATCTGATGTGTGTTCCGACCATACCGGTCCGTTATCATCCATCATGTTGATGTCTGCGCCGTGGGCCATCAGGTATTCATCGAGCTCGAAGTAGGTATCGTAAGAGATGCAGCCGATCGGCGTGATGCCGTTATTTGCGTGCGCGTTGACATCAGCCCCAGCTTCGACAAGCCATTTCACATACTTGATTTCGCCAAGGGCGGCGGCATTGTGGAGCGGCTGCCATCCCTCTTTATTCCTGGACTTGACGCTGGCATGATGGTCGAGCAGATAACGGAATACCTCCGGTTTGCCTAACGCCCGCGATAATGCCGTATCTCCCGCTCCATCTTTGGCTTCCAGCTTCGCCCCGAGTTTTAGCAAAAGCTTTACGTTGGATAGATTGCCGTTGGATGCTGCGGCAATTAACGGCGTTTCATCGTTTGCCGAGAGACCGTCCACTTTCGCGCCGCTGCGCACAAGCAATGCAATAAGTTTCGTATCGTCGGGCTGTGCTGCTGCCTGCCACAAAGGCGTGCACTGTGAAGTGTCCTCCAGCGCATTGACGTTCGCTCCCTGTTGGATCAGACGCTGCGCTGTGGCGATATCGCCCTGACCACACGCTTCGAGAAGCTGCGCATCGACAGGGTGGTTCGGCTCGGCGTGAACGCGTGAAGGAGTGTCGAGGAGACAGACCAATAGCAGAAATAAGATGGCGATACGGCACATCATATTGTTCCTGTCGTATGAGAGCTGAAATCACACTATGGAGACCTAAAATCGCGTTCAAAGCTCAGGATACCCATAGCTCTACTTCCTGGACGACGTTCCATCCGGCATCCGACTTTTCCACGAGAAGGAGCTGGCCGCCGCCGGACAATCCGCCGCTGCTCCCCGAATGATAGATGAGCGCATGCCGGTGTTCCTTGTCGAAAACGGGAAGGGAGAAATGTTCTATACCGTTTGCGCCAGGGTACTTCTTGTAGAACTCTTTCCAGAATCCGCCGTGTCTGAAGCTTGATGAGATATCAAAGTCTCGGGCGAAGCGTTTCATCGGTAGATCGGTGTATGCCGGGATTACTTTCGAAGGCTCTGTGGAATTGATGAATGCATCGACAAGGTCGTGCGTCATCTTCTTGTCCAGGTCTTCCCGAAATTTCTTTGCTGCCAGCCTGCGTTTTGGTGAATCGCCGGGATCTGATTCGATCACCATTTTGCCTGCGTCTACTCCGCCGACCGTATCCTGATCGACGAGTGAATACTCTTTGCCGTTAATTGAGCCTCCACTGTTAAGAGCCCTGATGACTGCCGCCTCGTCCGAGTCGGGAGACAGCAGGATGTCCGGCTTTTTCGGGATTGGTTTTGCATCTCGTTCGCCGGCTTTGATCAGCAGGGCAACGATGTCGTCGCGTTCGTAATCTCTGTCACGGCGTTTGGCTGCAAGAGCGTATGCAGTCTCGCCCTTTGGGGTCTTCGCGTTGACGTCCGCGCCATGCGAGATCAAGAGTTGAACAATGTCCGCATTTCGTTCGGATGCTGCTTTATGCAGAGCTGTCCAGCCCTTTTTGTTTCGGGCATTAATGTGAGCCCCGTGTTCGAGAAAGAATGCAGTCAGTTGCGGATTATACAAATCCGCTGACCAAATAGGTCCATTTTTATCTTTAGCGTTTATGTCGGCGCCATGAGCAACGAGATATTTCGCAAGATCCTGTTGGCCGAAAGAAACGTAGCCAATCGGAGTCAATCCTTCTTTTGTGCAGGCATTGACATCGGCTCCAAGCTCTACAAGCCATTTGACGCACTCGATCTTGCCATTCATTACGGCGTAATGAATTGGCTGGGACCCATCATTATCTCTCGTTTTGAAGTTGGCATGGTGGTCAAGCAGATATCGGAATGCTGCCGGCTTTGCGGTTGCGTTGAATAGAGCTGTTTTTCCCGATTTATCTCTTTCCTCCAGTTTTGCCCCGAGTTTAAGCAAGCATTCAATATTCGATATATCTCCCACGAATGCTGCCGACATCAATGCCGTCTCACCGTCACCATCCTGCGCATTAACCTTTGCGCCATGCTGCACGAGCATTCTAATGACTGCGGCATTGTCTTTCTGAGCAGCCGCCACCCACAGGGGACTGATCCCCGATTTGTCTTCGTGCGCATTGACGTCGGCTCCTTTCTGAATGAGGAGATGAACGACTCCCAGCATATCCTGGCCGGCGACATGAAATAACGGAGTGCGTTCCAATATATCTCTGGCTTCCGGATTGGCGCCAAGTTTAAGCAGGCATTCCATATTCGATGGGCTTTCAGCATAAGCGGCCACCAAAAGAGGCGTGCTCTTGTTGTCGTTACGGCCTTCAATATTCGCCCCGTGCTTTACGAGCATGATAATGATTGCGGCATTGTCTTTTTGCGCCGCCGCGAGGCAAAGGGGAGTGGACCCGGACTCGTCCGGATTCGTCTCCGACTTGCCTTCATGCGCATTGATATCCGCGCCTCGTTGAATGAGCAGCTCAATCATGTGGAGATCGCGCCCATGGCAGGCGTCCAGAAGCTGCGTGTCGATGGGGCGCAGCGGCGCGGCATGAATACACGCTAAAGGGGTGAAGAGGCAGACGAAGATCAAAAATGTGATGGCGATTTGATACTTCATAGTTTCAATGAGTCCTTAGGAAGCAAGCGCCTTCAAAATTTGAGCGATTTAGATCGCGATTCATGCAAACAGAGTATTCTGTAGCATTGCCTGGAAATGAGTGTTACTTCCAAGCTGCTTGATGCATTACCCCACAGTTTCGGCGATGGCGCTTGCGTGGGTGACGCAGTTGCGGCCTGCTCTTTTTGATGCGTAGAGCGCTCGATCTGCGAGGATGATGAGATCCGCCGGTTCCATTGCTTCCTCGGCCATAGTACTCACTCCGATACTGGCCGTGACCGGTCTCTGCGGCCAATCTGCCGTCTCGATGGCGGCCCGGAATCTTTCCGCGGCTGCGGAAGCGTCGTGCTCGTCACTGTCGGGAAGGATAACGACGAACTCTTCTCCGCCGTAACGGGCGACATAATCCGAGTTGCGCGCTTCGGTCTCAAGAATTCGGGAGATGTTTTTCAAGACCTCATCCCCGGCAGGGTGCCCGAAGGTGTCGTTGTAGGACTTGAAATTGTCGACATCCATAATCAGCAGCGAGAGAGGCGTTACCGTGCGAACGGCGGCGGATGCTTTGCGGCGCAGCTGGTCCTGAAATGAGCGGTGGTTGTTGATGCCGGTAAGGCCATCCGTGGATGCCAGAAGGCGCAGGCGCGAATTGGCCTTGCCCAGCTCCATGTAGGCGGTCTCCAGGCTCTTCATCGTGTCGGTAAGCTTGGCCTGCATGGCGAGGATTCTCTCCGCCACGATCAGGCGAGCCCGGACATCGCCCAGGTCGGCCGGCTTGCTGAGCAGGTCGTCCGCGCCGGCTTCAAGGCCCTTCCACCGATCTTCGGAACCGTCGCGCGAAGTGATCAGAATGACATAGACGTACGGACCATCGGTCTTCTCGCGCAGGCGGCGGCACAGTTCCAATCCATCGACGGCCGGCATCATCCAGTCGGAAAATACGACGTCGAATTGCGTCTCCTCAAGACGATGGAGGGCATCGAGACCGTCTTCCGCCAGGTCTACCGAATGACCAAGGTCCTCAATGAGGGACATGAGGGAGAACGCTGCTATAGGGTCGTCTTCAACTACCAGTATCTTCATGCTTCAAAACTCAGGTTGTGGGTGTGGGCAGTCTTGCCTGAAGTTCAGGACGCACGGCGTCCCACGCGTGGATCAATCCTATTAGATGTGACTCGATATTAGCGCCGGGACTCTGGCTAATTGCGGTTTCGAGGGCTTCGCATGCCATGCCGAGATCGTCGGCGCCCAGAGTGCGGCTGCTGCCTTTGAGCGTATGGGCCTCGGAGAGGAGAGTCGAAGTGTCGCCGGCTATAAGAGCCGCTTCGATCCGCGCAATCCGCTGCTCGGCGCTGGATAGATACATACGAATGAGCTTGGTTTCGCGGTCGGGGTTGCCGCCGCTGCTCATCTGTAAGCGTGAGACATTCAGCGCCGGTTTGTTCTCGCCTGCCCCCTTCGGTTCCTTCTCGATATCCGGCACGGCGGCAGTACCGTATGCAGATTCCGACTCGGGTGAAGGCGATCGTTTCCCATCAGGACGCCGTGTGTATTCCTTCAGAGCCTCTATAAGGCTTTGAGGGTCGACCGGCTTGGGCACGTAGCCATCCATGCCTGCCGCGAGACATCTCTCACGGTCGCCTTTCATGCTGTGCGCCGTCATTGCGAGAATAGGAATGTGTCCCCCTGCCGAGCGTTCGCGCTCGCGGATTCGACTTGTGGCTTCGATGCCATCCATTTCCGGCATCTGTACGTCCATCAGTATGACGTCGAATTGATTGTTTTCCACGGCCTTGACCGCTTCAACGCCGTTGACGGCGACAGTCGTTCGGCATCCCATCAGGGTCAGCATGCCTACAGCTACTTCCTGATTCACGATATTGTCCTCGGCAATCAGAATATGTAGTCCGAGGTCCACGCGCTGAACGGCTGTCTGGGAACGGCTTGCATTAAGAGCTGCGGCCGGCTGGCCTCCAACGGCGCGCAGCGTTTCCTGCTTTAACCGGATCTCTCTCGCCGGCTTGATCAGATACGACTTGATGCCGAACTCCGACCTGGCTTCGGGATCGGGCGCATCGTCCGACGACGAGAGCAGAATGATCGGCATGTTCCGGAGCAGGGACGACTCGCTTATAATGGAGATCAGTGTAAGGCCGTCCATTACGGGCATCTGCAGGTCGATCACGGCCAGGCTGAACGGTTCTCCGTCTTTCGCGGCATCCCGAAGCGCCTCCAGCGCCTCCGGCCCACTTGAAGCGGACTGAGTCTGGCATCCCCATGACCGGTATTGTTCAAGTAATATCGTTCGGTTGGTGGCATTGTCGTCGACAATCAAGACACGTTGCCGGGCAAACTCGGCCTCTGCCGGCTTTTGCTGCGAAATAGCTGCCTGTTTGGCCTGTTTGAGCAGTTCAAGCTCGATGCGGAATGTGCTGCCTTCGCCGGCGACACTCTGCAGCGAAATGCTTCCGTTCATCAGGGAGACCAGGTGGCGGCAGATCGTCAGCCCAAGGCCGGTGCCGCCGTAGCGGCGTGTTATGCTGCCGTCCACCTGCGTAAAGCTGTCGAAAATCGCCGCCTGGCGCTCCAATGGAATGCCGATACCCGTATCGCGGACATCGAGCTGGAATCGCACGCTGGATGCGGTGTTCCTGAGGAGACGGGTTTCCACAATGACTTCGCCGGATTGAGTGAACTTCACGGCATTGCCGACCAGATTGACGAGCACCTGCCGAAGCCGTCCAGGGTCGCCAATAAGCATCCGCGGAAGGTTAGGCGGAATGTGGCAGGCGATCTCCAGGCCCTTCTCTCGCGCCTGTGGCGCCATGAGGTCCATGACCTCTTCGATCTCGAACTGCAGGTCGAAATCGACACTTTCGATCGATAGCTTGCCGGCCTCGATCTTGGAGAAATCGAGGATATCGTTAATGATGCTGAGAAGCCCTTCTGCGCTTCGCATCACGGTCACCGCATACCGGCGCTGATCTGGAGTCAGGTGTGTTTCGAGCAGCAGGCCTGCCATACCCATAACGCCATTCATTGGGGTGCGGATTTCATGGCTCATATTGGCCACGAACTCAGATTTGACACGTGTCGCTTCCTGAGCTCGATCGCGCGCCTGTCGCAGCTCATCCGCCTGCATCTGCAGCAGTGCTGTCTGTTCCTCGGCATACGCCCTGGCTGCCGTAATGTCCTCGATGTGCTTGGCGCGCTCCGCCTCCGTTCTCTTGAGGAGCGTAATATCGCTGGCGACTCCAAGATAGCCCGTTACGACCCCTTCCTGGTCTCTGACAGCCGATACCGAGAGGCGCACAGGAACCTGAGTGCCGTCCTTGCGGACATAAGTCCACTCGCGCTCATTGACACCTGTCTCCTCCGTCTTGGCGGTGAGCGTTTCCATATTGGGGGCCATATCCCGCCCAAGTTCAGCGGTAAGCTCACGCGCCCGCTCCTCCACCTCAGTCCGATCGTGGAATAGTTCAGGCGTCGCTTTTCCAACCACTTCGACGGCAGTATAGCCCAGGAGCCGCTCTGCGGCCGGATTGAATATCTCTATCGTCCCGTCGGTCGTGGTGCTGATGATGGAATAGGCAGCCGAATTGAGGATCGCCTGCTGAAGGCTCGTCAGTTCGGTAAGCGACTCCATCGCCTCCGTGCGCTCGTGGAACAAGCGCTGCTTTTCAATGATCTCGCGCTGAAGAGTAGCTCCCGCTTCGGCCTCCCGCTTTGCCGCCAGGCGCGACGCCCTGATCGTATTGACAAGACCGCCCAGCAGCATGCCAAGCAAAAAGCCGGTTGCGAGAACGAGCGAAGGGAGAGTCGAGAGCATCTGCGATTCGAGCGCCGGAGTGGGAGCGCAGCTGATGTGCCACGTCACATCGTAAAATGACGCGCTTGCCTCTTGCTTGACCGAATCGACCGAACGATTGCCGGGCGCAGTTCCGGTATATATCACATCCGGACCCTCCGAGACTGTAACTCGGTATCCGTGCTCGAATACTGGGGGCAGCGTCGCCATCACGTCCTTGATTTTGAATACACCCGTGATAATGCCCAGAAACTTGCCGTCTTTAAAAATGGGGGAGTAGATCAGGAAGCCCTTGCCGCCTGTCAGCAGAGTTATGGGGCGCGTTACAACAATCGCCTGGCCATTGCGTGCCCGATTTGCCGCATCGCGTCTGCGCCCTTCTGAATTGTAATTCAGGTGTACACGCTTTTGATTGGCGCGTACGGGAGCGACCCATTGAACCTGAAGTTTCTCGTCTGCCCAGACAACATTCGACAGCTCCGGAATATCACGCACATAGCCCTCGGCATCGGCGGTCCAGTAAGCCTGCGGCGGCTTTCCGCCCTCACTCCACCGCGCGGCCATGCGGTGCAGAGCAAGAGCATCCGAATTGATGCGCGCGGTAAGGTCATCGCTGATATTACTTGCCGCAGACTGGACTATCAATCTCTCGTGCTCACGCTCCTGGGCAATCAATGCTTGCCAGAGGACGATCGTCGCCGACATGATGCCGATGCAGACTGCAACGCCTGCCCAATTCCCGCTTGTGGATGTGCGCCGGCTTTCACTCCAGGAAAATACAAGCGCTGATGCGCCGAAAAGCACCAGACAGCAGGCCGTATGAATGGCAATTTTCGTGAACTGCCCCCAGCCGTTATGCACCCCGCCGGTCAAATGCCCGAGAATGGCTACGACACCGATACAAGCGATCGCTGTAGAAATGACACCCGCTGGAGCTATCGCCGCAACTCGCGACTGCCGGATACTGAGGCAGAAGAGCACGATGGAGGCGCAGATGAAGCAGGATGTGGTAATAGGCGATGTCTGCCCCGCATGCAGGGTATTCGGCCCTGCGATGTAATCCTTCACGATCAACTGATCGATACCGAGAGGTCGCCCCAGAAGATATTCCAGGCCGATTGTGCCGCTGATGGCCAGGACGAAAAGGGCGCAAACACGAACCCAGCTCAGACGATTTGAAGTCGCGAGGGCCAATCCTATCCCTGAGGCTATAAAGCACAGCGCCGTGTTGAATTTCATGGCCGGCAGACCCGGCATCACCTGGATCAGCGGCGTGATATGGGCAAACCAGGCCGTCACCACAATGGCGCCCAGCGCGGCGATGAAAATACCAATATAGCTTACAATGCGTAGAGTGAGCTTCACACTCAAATCATAACACAGTCTTGCGTCGTATTATCCATGACCGTAATCCTTTGCCGGTTTTTGTATAACAAAGCGCTGCCATGATAGATTCTGTAATATTGCTGAAAGAATCGATCACGTTCGGCACATGTATGCAGGGTGGAGTGATCGAAGTCTCCGTTGCCGAGTTACAGGTCGCGAGGGAACCGAGGATAGATGTACAGGAATGTCCAGGGGCGACGGCAAGCTATATGCCTTCTGAATATGATCTATCCTAGCATCTCAGCCACCAGGGCGGCCCAATATTGAAAGAAACACATTAATCCTCTTGCCGTCGGCCATGCAAGCATAAGCTATCATATTTTGTGTGCTGGCAATTGTAGGCCGACACGGCA
>Ga0105237_10000873_pt1 | contig 40910 bp, 37 predicted proteins | sample KBSC24metaG_FD_81520 | JGI IMG/M metagenome (GOLD analysis project Ga0105237, IMG submission 81520) | Corn rhizosphere microbial communities from Kellogg Biological Station, Michigan, USA - KBS C2-4 metaG | ecosystem: Host-associated > Plants > Roots > Rhizosphere > Soil | place: Michigan, USA...
CGAGTCCGAGTCCGAGTCCTTCATCCATCATCTGTACGTCGCGGCGCGCTGCCAGGGACAGGGCCTGGGCAGCGCCTTGCTCGATGCGCTCGAAGCCTGGGTGCCGCTGCCCTGGCGCCTGAAGTGCATCGAGGCCAATACACGGGCATTGGCCTTTTACCGCGCTCGCGGCTGGGTCGAGACCGGTCGCGCCCGCGGCGCGGACGGTCCATACCTGCTGCTCGAGAAGGCCGACGGCACCGAAGACTGTGCTGGCTGACCGCTTCAGGTTCGCGTCGCCGTCGCCGCCCAAGGCCCGTCGACGAACACCGCCTCGTCCTCGCCCGGCCACGGCGGCATCGTCACGCCGACCGCGCTGAACGGCTCGGCCGAGTCGCAGCGGAACTGAAAGCGAGTCCCGGCCGGGATGCTCAGGCAGAGGCCGGGCGACAGCTCGACGATCTCGGCATGCCCCGCTTGTTCGCGCCACATCTGCCCGCCACCCGACAGGCAGTACCAGAGCTCCTCGACCGTGCGATGCACGATGGCGCGCGAGGTCGCGCCGGGCGCCAGCGTGAAGTGCGCCATGCTGCCGCCGGCCAGCCGCAGCAGCACCCTCACGTCGCTGCCGTCGGGGGCCTGCAGGTCGGGCAAGGCCGGCAGCCGGTGGCTCTCGAACGGGCTCAGGTCCATGCGACGCCTCGACTCAGAGCGTGAGAGCGAACCGGCGCGCCGGCCAGCGCACGGCCGTTCCGAAGCGGCCGGCGACCCGCTCGGCGGGTGGTGCCGGTATTCCGGCGCCGGGTGCCCTGTCCACTTAGCGCCCGCCGAACGGCACGGCGGCAAACAGCGCCGCATGCGCGCGCGGCGCCGCGCGGCCGTACTGCGGCGGAGGCCTGACCTGCCCGCCCAAGGCCGCAGCCGCATGCCAGACCCAGCGCGGATTCCACAGGATCGCGCGGGCGATCGCCACCATGTCGGCCTGGCTGCCGGCAATGATCTCCTCGGCCTGCTGCGCCTCGGTGATCAGGCCGACGCCGATCGTCGTGACGCCGGTCTCGTGCTTGATGCGCTCGGCGAACGGCAACTGGTAACCCGGGCCGAGCTTGATCTGCTGGCGCGGCGAGATGCCGCCCGACGAGGCATCGATCCAGTCGCAGCCGCGCGCCTTCAGTTCGCCGGCGAAGACCACCGAGTCGTGAATCGTCCAGCTCGGTTCGCCGCTGGCCTCCAGCCAGTCGCTGGACGAGATGCGCACGCCCAGCGGCCTGTGCCGTGGCCAGACTTCGCGCAGCGCGTCGAACACCGCCAGCGGCAGGCGCATGCGATTGGCGAGCGAGCCGCCGTAGTCGTCGTCGCGCCGGTTCGAGACCGGCGAAAGGAACTCGTGCAGCAGATAGCCGTGCGCCGCATGCAGTTCGAGCGCGTCCAGGCCGAGACGCTCCGCGCGCCGCGCCGCGGCGACGAAGTCGTCGATCACGCGACCGATCTCTTCGCGGCTCAGGGCATGCGGCGCGGGCTCTTCCGGCTTCTGCGGCAGCGCCGATGGGCCCGCGGGCCGCCAGCCGCCGGCTTCGGGCAGGATCAGCTGGCCGCCTTCCCACGGCCGCGCGCTCGAGGCCTTGCGCCCGGCGTGGGCCAGCTGGATGCCGATGTGCGTGTTCGCATGCGGGCGCACGCCGTCGAGCACGCGCTTCAGCGCAGCCTCGTTCGCGTCGTTGAAGAGCCCGAGGCAGCCGTGCGTGATGCGGGCTTCGCGGCTCACCGCGCTGGCCTCGATCAGCACCAGCCCGGCGCCGCTCTGGCTCAGCATGCCGAGGTGCATCAGATGCCAGTCATTGGCGTTGCCGTCATCCGCCGAGTACTGGCACATCGGCGAGATCACCACGCGGTTCGGCAGCGTGAGTTCGCGCAAGGCCTGCGGGCTGAAGAGAGCAGAGGTCATGGTCAGGTGCGGCGGCACGCGCCGTGGCGGGGGGATGTCTTCATGCTATCTTGGCCGCTCGGGCGGCGCTCTCGAGGCCGCGGGCGACAACAAGAGGAGTGTTGACATGAGCTACGCCATCGATCTAGCCGGGCGCGTCGCGTTGGTGACAGGGGCGTCCAGCGGCCTCGGTACGCAGTTCGCGAAGACGCTGGCGCAGGCCGGCGCGGCCGTGGTGCTGGCCGGCCGGCGCGTCGAGCGGCTCAAGACCTTGCGCGCCGAGATCGAAGGCGAGGGCGGCGACGCGCACGTCGTCGGCCTCGACGTCACCGATCCGGACAGCATCAAGGCCTGCGTCGCGCATGCCGAGACCGAGATGGGCACGATCGACATCCTGGTCAACAACTCGGGTGTCAGCACCACGCAGAAGCTGACCGACGTGAGCCCCGAGGATTACGACTACGTGATGGACACGAACACCAAGGGCGCGTTCTTCGTCGCGCAGGAGGTCGGCAAGCGCATGCTGGGCCGCGCGCGCGGCTCGGCGCCGGGCACCTTCACCGGCGGGCGCATCGTCAACATCGCATCGACCGCGGGGCTGCGCGCACTCGGCCAGATCGGCGTCTACTGCATGAGCAAGGCCGCGGTGATCCACATGACCAAGGTGATGGCGCTCGAATGGGGCAAGTACGGCATCAACGTCAACGCGATCTGCCCCGGCTACATCGATACCGAGATCAACCACCACCACTGGAAGACCGACAGCGGCCAGAAGCTGGTCAACATGCTGCCGCGCAAACGCGTCGGCCAGCCGAAGGACCTCGACGCGGTGCTGATGATGCTCTGCGCCAACGAGAGCCACTTCATCAACGGCGCGGTGATCCAGGCCGATGACGGCTTTGCCGTCTGATCGGGACGGCCATGGCAGCCCTTCGCGCTCTGTCGCTGCTCGAGACGCGCATCGTCGGCGTGCTGGTCGAGAAGCAGCACACCGTTTCCGACAGCTACCCGCTGTCGCTGAACACCCTGGTGCTGGGCTGCAACCAGAAGACCGCGCGTGAGCCGGTGATGAATGTGAGCGAGGCCGACGTGCTCGCCGCGATCGATGACCTGAAGGGCCTGAGCCTGGTGATCGAAGTCAGCGGCAGCAGGGTCTCGCGCTACGAGCACAACCTGCAGCGGGTGCTGATGGTGCCGAGCCAGTCGGTCGCTATCCTGACTTTGCTGATGCTGCGCGGTCCGCAGACCTCGGCCGAGCTGCGCGCGACCACCGAGCGGCTGCATCGCTTCGCGGATATCTCGTCGGTCGAGGCCTTTCTCGAAGAGCTGGCCGAGCGCTCGGCGGAGAAGGGCGGGCCGCTGGTGATCAAGCTGCCGCGTGCGGCAGGGGCGCGCGAGCCGCGCTGGGCGCATCTGCTGAGCGGGCCGGTGGACGTCTCGGCGCTGGCCGCGGCATCGAACGCCATACCGGAAGACCTGGTCAGCGCCGGCGAGATCGCGGCGCTGAAGGCCAATCAGATGCGGCTGCATGCCGAGGTGGCGATGCTGCGGGCGCAACTGCACCGCCTGGCGGCGGAACTGGGGGTCGACCTGGGATGAAGCCGGCATGAAATTCGAGATCCCCGAGCAGAAGAAGCTCGTGCACGAGATGCTGATCCCGATCCGCTGGGGCGACATGGATGCGATGCACCACGTCAACAACACGGTCTACTTCCGCTACATGGAGACCGTGCGCATCGACTGGATGTACAAGATCGGCGGGCCGTCGAATCCGCAAGGCGAGGGCATGGTGATCGTCAACGCCTTCTGCAATTTCCAGCGCCAGCTGGAGTACCCCGGCGACGTGCTGGTGCGCCACTACGTCGCCAATCCGGGCCGCACCAGCTTCGATACCTATGCCACGATGGAGCCGAGCCGTTCCCCCGGCGAGATCTATGCGAGCGGCGGCGCGACGATGGTCTGGGTCGACTTCCCGAAGCAGAAGTCGATGCCGCTGCCGCAATGGCTGCGCGACCTGGTGAATTGAACGGCGTGGCGAGCGTCAGCGATCGATGCTGACGATGTGCGCCTGCATCTTGCCGTCGATCGGCCCCGTCCCGAAGCGCCGCGCGAGTGCTTCTGCCGCGGCCTCGGTGGCCTCGCCCAGGCGGGCGGCGTCGCGCGCTTCGATCTCGCCGCGCATCGGCGTGCCCTGGCAGTAGGCGAGCGCGGCGATCGGCGCGGAGACGGCTTGGCTGCGCGCCGCCAAGGTCGCGATTTCGGGGGCCGCGGTGAAACCAGCCTGCGCCAGGTCGTGGCCGATCGCGGCGACGTCGTGGTAGCCATGCGGCGTGCGCACCATGAAGCGCGGCGGATCTTCGGGGAAGAACGCCGCGAGCGCCTGCGTCACGGTGTCCGCGAACTGGTTCTCCTCGATCCGGTCCCACACGTTGAACAGCAGCACCCCGCCCGGGCTCAGCACGCGCCGGGCCTCGGCGAAGGCCTGCGGCTTGTCCGGAAAGAACATCACGCCGAACTGGCAGACCACCGCGTCGAACGAGGCGTCGTCGAAGGGCAGCTGCATCGCGTCGGCCTGGCGCCATGCCACCGGCCGCGTGGTCCCCAGCTCCTGGGCCGCCTCCAGCATCGCCGGGTTCAAATCGGTCGCGACGATGGCGCTGCCGGCCGGCAGCAGGGTGGCCAGGTGGCGCGTCACGACCCCGGTGCCGGCGGCGAGCTCGAGCACGCGTGCGGGCGAACGCGCGGCCAGCCGGTGCGCCAGGTCGGCCGCATACGGCTCGAACAGCATCGGCACCATGTGCAACTGGTAGAGCTTCGGGACCGGGCCGGCGAAAACCTTGTCGGTGTCGGAAGTGTTCAAGAGAGTCTCCTTGGCGGGCGGGCGCTGCTCAATGAAGCAGCTTGCCTTCGCCGACTTTGCGGCCGCCTTCGAGCACCACGAACTCTGGCTTTCCCTCGATGATCTTGAAAGCTTCGATGCAGTTGATCACGACCTCGGCCGTCTCTCCCGGCTCGACCTGCTCTTTCGGCTTCGGCACCTTGACGGTGCAGCTGACATCGGACTTCATCGCCGAGAACACCAGCTGCGGCCGGTAGCCGCTCGAGAAGGCCTGGTCCCGGCCGATCTTGTCGGACTTCTTGATCAAGGTGATGCTGGCCGGGATCTCCGTCGACGCGGGATAGGCGATCAGCGCCGGCTCGGCGGCGATGGCGCGGCAGGCGAGGCAGGCCGCTGCGATGGCGAGGAAGGGTCGGATGGCCTGATGCTTCATGGTGGGTGTCGTGATGGATGAAATCGTGGGTGCCGGTTCAGGTCTCCACGGTCGCCGCGGCCGATGGCAGCCAGCGCCGCAGCATGTGCTCCAGCCCCTCGCGGGTATAAGGCTTGGCGAGATAGTCGTCCATCCCTGCGGCGACGCAGCGCTCGCGGTCGCCCGCCATCGCGTTCGCGGTCAGCGCGATGATCGGCAGGCGCAGCAGGCCGGCGGCGCGGATGCGGCGCGTGGCTTCGAAGCCGTCCATCTCCGGCATCTGGCAGTCCATCAGGATCGCATCGCAGGGCATCGAGGTGGCCTCGGCCAGCGCCGCGGCGCCATCGGTCGCGAGCGACACCTCGATGCCCAGGCTTTCCAGCATCGCGCGGCCGACCTCGGCATTCACCGGGTTGTCCTCGGCGAGCAGCACGCGCATGCCGTGCAGCGAACGGCCCGCCGCGGCCGCATCGTGCGCGACATGCCTCGGCCTGGCGGCGGGCGCCGGGCCGGCCGCTTCGTCGAGCGCCAGGCACACCTCGAACACCGAGCCGCGCCCCGGCTCGCTGCTCACGTCGATGCGTCCGCCCATCATGCCGACCAGCTGGTGGCTGATCGCGAGCCCGAGCCCGGTGCCGCCGAAGCGCCGCGTGGTCGAGCCGTCGGCCTGCGTGAAGGGCCGGAACATGCGCTCCATCGCGGCCGGCTCGATGCCGATGCCCGAATCGCGCACGACGAAGCGCAGGCTGTGCCGCCCCGGTTCGTCGCTGGTCGCCGAGACGGCCAGCGAGACCTCGCCCGCATCGGTGAACTTCAGGCCGTTGCCGAGCAGGTTGGTGAGCACCTGGCGCAGCCGCATCGAATCGCCGCGCAGCGCCGACGGCACGTTGTCGGCTATCGAATGCGTCAGGCGCACGCCCTTGCGCTGGGCCGCTGCGCGGAAGAGGCTCATCTCGTCGCTGATCAGCACGCGCAGATCGAAGTCGGCACGCTCCAGCTCCAGCTTGCCGGCCTCGATCTTCGAGACGTCGAGGATGTCGTTGATCAGGTGCAGCAGGGTCTCGCCCGAGGCATGGGCGGTGGCCGCGAGTTCGCGCTGGCGCGGCTCCAGCGGGGTGCGCAGCAGCAGCTCGGTCATGCCGAGCACGCCATTCATCGGGGTGCGGATCTCGTGGCTCATGTTGGCCAGGAAGAGCGTCTTGGCCTGGCTCGCCACGTCGGCGGCGGATCGCGCCGCGTCAAGCTGCTGCACGGTGCGGTGGCCTTGCACCAGCAGCCGGTAGATCCATCCGGTCAGCAGCGCGAGCACCATCGTGCCGAAGGCCGCGGCGGCGAACGTCAGTGCCGCAGTGGTGCGCCAGTTCGCCAGCACGACAGTCTCGGTGGCGATGATCGAGACCGAGAGCGGATACTTCGGCGACGCGGTGGGCGCGATGATGCGCAAGCGCGTGTCCTGGGGGTTGGTGACGCGCGGGCCGGTCAGCACCGCGGTCGACGCCGCGTTGCTCTGCGCGAGCATGCGCAGCGTGTTGCCGTTCAGCAGCGTGCCCATCAGCCGCGGGTCGGGCGGATGGCGTGCCAGCACGCGGCCGTCGCGGCGGGTCAGGGTCAGCGTCGGCTCCGCGCGGCCGAGGTTGATCGAGCTGTAGAACTGGCCGAAGTATTCGCTCTCGATGCCGACCAGCGCCAGCCCGATCATGTGGCCGTCGGGGTTGGTCAGCTTGCGTGCGAGGTAGAAGGTCCAGCGGCCGTTGCCGCGGTTCTGGACCGGGATCGACAGGAAGAGGCCGAGCGCCGCATCCTTGCGGTGCGCCTCGAAATAGTCGCGGTCGGCCAGGTTCACCTGCGGCGGCGGGTAGCTGCGCGAGAAGTTGATGACGTCGCCGTTCGTCGCGGCGATCGTGATCACGTCGACCTGCGGCAGCTCCTTCTGCCGCTGCGAGATCAGCTCGAAGATCGCGGTCGTGCTCATCAGCGCGCGCAGCGCGGCTTCATCGGCCGGCCGGCTGCGCTGCACCTGGTCGACCAGGCGCTGCAGCACGCCGTCCGCGGCGGCGACCGTCTGGTCGGCATGCTGGGAAGCGAGCTTGCTGATGCTGCCGAGGAACTGGCGCCAGTCGTCGATCGCATCGTTGCGGCTGCGCCAGAGCGAGAGGCCGGCCATCAGCCAGGTCGCGGCGATCAGCACCACGCCGATGACCAGCACGACGCGCTGCTCGCGCAGCGGGAACGGCGCGTGCGGCGTGGCCTCGGCGGGTGGGGCCGCCGAGCGGCTCGCGGACAAGTCGATCGGGTTCGCCACGGGGTGAGGCGGCGGCCCTCGGGGCAAGACCGCTCGGAATGGACGTGGCGCGATGGTATGCAATTCCGGTTCGGGGTTTCCCCGTTGCAGCTTCATGCCCACAGCGCCGCGCACTCCAGATCGTCGTAAGCGGCGAGCGCGCGCCGCAGCTGCCGCCGCCACAGCCAGCGCAGCCGCACCCGGTCGTCTTCCAGGCGGCAGCCTTCGGCGGCCAATGCGATGGCCTGCACGACGCACAAGCGATAGTCGTCGTACAGCTGCTGCAGCGAGTAGTCGAGCACGCCGCGCGCGCGCAGCGCGGTGTGATAGGCGTGCAGCACCGGCCGCTCCAGCTCGCGGCGAACGCTGGTCTCCCACCACGGCACGATCGCGTTCGCGAGGTCGCTGGCGCCGAGCCAGCGGGTCAGCATCCAGTCGGCGGCGACACGCTCGGCGAGCAGCAGCGGGCCATGCCCGTCGAGCGGCGCCAGCAAGTGCGCCGGGGCCGGATCGCCGTGCAGGGTGGTCAGATCGATCCCGTCGCCGGCACGTTGCGCGAAGCGTTCGGCGAGACGGGCGAAGAGGCGGTGCAGCTCGCCGGCGCGTCGTTCGTCGATCTCGGGCGCACCGGTGTCGAGCAGCGCCTGCAGCCCGCTGCGCGCATGCGCGGCGAACAGGTCGATCGCATGGCACACCTCCGTTCTTGTCGGCCGCGCGGCCCGTTCGCAGCGCTGCCCCCACAGGTGCGCGTGCAGGCTGGCCAGCGCACGTGCCAGCGCTTCGCCATGGGCGCGGTCGGGCTCGTCTTGGTCGCAGCGGCGATGTGTATCGGCCGCGTCGCGCAGCAGCAGGTGGTAGCGCCGCGGCAAGGCCTCGGTGACCGCGTCGTAGCAGCCGGGCAGCGGCGCGTCGGCCAGGCCGGCATAGTCGTCGCTGAAGAAGCGCAGCGTCGCGGCGCCGAACTGCCGGCTTTCGCCGCCGCTGGTCTTCAGCAGCAGATGCGGCGGGCATTCGCCGGCCGCGCCGTCGGCGTAGCGCACGCGGATGCGCACCGAGCACGCGAGGATTTCCAGCGTTTCCGGCAGCACCTCGATGCAGTCGACATGGCCGCCCTGGAGTGCGCCGGAGCGCCGCAGCACGGCCTCTATCCAGGTGGCGCTGAGCTGATCGGGATGGGTGATGACCATGGCGCCGGGCGATGAGTCGAGCGGCCGCCAGTCTCGCCGCAGAGGCAAATATTGCCCATGGGGCGGCGGTCCCGGCTGAGGGCCTGGCCCCCTAGCGTGGCAGGCGGCCGAAGCCGGAATCGCGGGCCTTGACGATCGCCTGCGCCCGCGTCTCGACCTCCAGCCGCAGGAAGATCCCGGTGATGTGGTTGCGCACCGTCTTTTCGCTCAGGCCCAGCGCCGCCGCGACCTGCGCGTTGTCGCGGCCTTGCGCGATCAGCTCGAGCAGCTCGCGCTGGCGCTGCGTCAGCGTCGCGAACACGCCCTCGGCCGCGGCCGCGCGCGGCAGGAAGCCGCGCACCTCTTCGATCCAGTGGCGCCAGCCCGGCTCGGCTTCGAGCAGCAGGTGGTTGCGGCTGGCGATCGGCACGAAGCGCGCGCCGGGGATCGCGGTGGCGATCAAGCGGCCTTCTTCGAACGGCACGCGCGCATCGTCGATGCTGTGCAGCACCAGCGTCGGGCAGGAGACCTGCGGCAGCAGCGCGGTCACGTCGATGTCGGCGAAGACCCGCATGAAACGCGCGGCATTGGCGGGCGAGGTCGAGATGCGCTCGGCTTCGTTGAACCACTGATGCTGCTCGGCGGTGCCGCCGGGAATGAACTGGCTGGTGAAGAACTGGCGAAACGAGGGCTCGGCCTTGCCCCAGCCCAGCTCCGCGAGCTTGGCCATGGTCTCGGCCTCCTCGCGCTGCGCCGCGGTATGGCTGCGCACCAGCCGGCCGCGCGCATAGCCGCCGTGCAGCACCAGGTGCGTGACCCGCTCCGGATGGCGCACCGCATAGGCGATCGCGATCGATGCGCCCTGCGAAATGCCGAGCAAGGCGAAGCGGTCCAGCGGGATCGCGTCGGCGATGGTCTCCAGATCGCTGACCCAGCTCTCGAAGCTGAGTTCGTCGACCATCCAGTCGGACAGGCCGCAGCCGCGCTCGTCGTAGTGCACGTAGCTGAAGGCCTGCGACATCTCGCGCACCAGGTGGCTCCAGACCGGGCTGTCGCCGTCGTGTTCGATGTGGGAGAGCCAGGTCGCGGCCTTGATCAACGGCGGCCCGCGGCCGGACGAGGCGTAGGCGAGGCGGATGCCGTCATGGCTGCGCGCGAAACGGATCTGGTGCGGCGTCGAGGTCATCATGCAGGAGGCGTGGCGGACAGCTTTGAACTTAGGCGCTGACGTCGGATATGTCGCGTTGTTTCGTCGTGTGAGCAGCGCTTCGGGCAGGCTTTTCCCTAGCATCGCAGGGGGTCGGGAGCGCTGTCCCGCACTGCAGGCCGCGCAGACAGGTTGCGCGCCGCCAACGGGACCTGGGTCCCGCGCCCGGGGCGCGCCGGCGCGCGAAGGCAGCCGCCCGGCTGCGCCCTCAGCCGGCGGCGAGCAGCTTCTTCACCAGCTCCGGCGTCGTCGCGGCGCCGTACTTGCGCATCAGCCTGGCGCGGTAGATGTCGACGGTGCGCGGGCTGATCGCGAGACGCTTGCCGATCAGCTTGCTCGTCAGCCCCTCGATCAGCAGTGCCGCGATCTCGCGCTCGCGCGGCGTCAGCTCGGCCGTCAGCTGGCGCTTCGACGACAGGTCCTCGAAGGCCCAGATGCCGGCGGCGTGCGGCTGCGCCTTTTCCAGTGCGCGGCCGGAGACATGGCACCAGAACAGGTCGCTGCCGCCTGCCGAGCCGAAGCGCCGCATCACCCTGTCGTCCGCATACCAGCCGCTGGCGTTCAGGCTCGCGACGATGCGCGCCCCGGTGCGCTCGAACTCGTCGGCCGTCGGATAGAGCACCTCGAAGCTGCGGCCCACGACTTGCTCCCGGCTCGCGTGGAACATCTGCAGCATCTGCTGGTTGCAGTCGACCATCAGCCGGTTGCGCGAGAGCACGAGGCCGACCGGCGCGAGGTCGAAGGCGGTGCGGTAGTCGAGTTCGGGTAACGGCGGAGCAGGGCACATGCTTAGTCAATTCTACGTAACGACTACGTAATGCCTTAGGTAGTACCCTCGTGGGCTGAATCGAGCGAGCCCCAGCAACGAACAGGAGCAACAGCAATGAACAAGGTCTATCCCAGCGCGGCGGACGCGCTGCAAGGCGTGGTGAAGGACGGCCAGCTGATGGCGGTCGGCGGCTTCGGCCTCTGCGGCATTCCCGAGGCGCTGATCGATGCGCTGCGCGACAGCGGGGTGAAGGGCCTGACGGTGATCTCGAACAACGCCGGCGTCGACGGCTTCGGCCTCGGCAAGCTGCTGCAGACGCGCCAGATCAAGAAGATGATCTCGAGCTACGTCGGCGAGAACAAGGAGTTCGAGCGCCAGTACCTGGCGGGCGAGCTGGAGCTCGAGTTCACGCCGCAGGGCACCCTGGCCGAGAAGCTGCGCGCCGGCGGCGCCGGCATCCCGGCCTTCTTCACGAAGACCGGCGTCGGCACGATCGTCGCCGAGGGCAAGGAACTGCGCGAGTTCGACGGCCAGACCTACGTGATGGAGCGGTCCCTCACGCCCGCGGTCTCGCTGGTCAAGGCCTACATCGCCGACAAGTCGGGCAACCTGATCTTCCGCAAGACCGCGCGCAACTTCAATCCGAACGTGGCGCAGGCCGGCAGGATCACGATCGTCGAGGTCGAGAAGATCGTCGAGACCGGCACGCTCGATCCGGACCAGATCCACCTGCCGGGCATCTTCGTGCACCGCATCGTGCTCAACGAGAAGCCCGAGAAGCGCATCGAACAACGCACCGTGCGCGCCGCCAAGGCCGCTGCCTGAAACCGATTAGGAGAACGACATGGCATGGACCCGCGATGAAATGGCCGCCAAGGCCGCAACCGAGCTGCAGGACGGCTTCTACGTGAACCTGGGCATCGGCCTGCCGACGCTCGTCGCCAACCACGTGCCCGAGGGCATGGAGGTCTGGCTGCAGAGCGAGAACGGCCTGCTCGGCATCGGCCCGTTCCCGACCGAGGACGAAGTCGACGCCGACATGATCAACGCCGGCAAGCAGACCGTGACCACCTTGCCCGGCTCGAGCATCTTCAGCAGCGCGGACAGCTTCGGCATGATCCGCGGCGGCAAGATCAACCTGGCGATCCTCGGCGCGATGCAGGTCAGCGAACACGGCGACCTGGCCAACTGGATGATCCCCGGCAAGATGGTCAAGGGCATGGGCGGCGCGATGGACCTCGTCGCCGGCGTCGGCCGCGTGATCGTGCTGATGGAGCACGTCGCGAAGAAGAAGGACGGCACGGTGGACCTGAAGATCCTGCCGAAGTGCAGCCTGCCGCTGACTGGCCTCAGCGTGGTCAACCGCATCATCACCGACCTCGCGGTGATGGACGTGACGCCCGAAGGGCTGCGCGTGATCGAGACGGCGCCGGGGGTGACGAAGGAGGAGTTGCAGGAGAAGACGGGGGTGGCTTTGCACTGAGCCGCGCAGGCGCCGTCCGTCCTCGCGCTACTTCTTCTCCGGCAGCGTTCCCTCCCGCTGCCGCTGCAACTCCCGATGCTTCATCTCGATGTAGTCCTTCCGGTCGAGCTCATGCAGCTGCAGCGGATACCGCTCGGTCGCCGCGAACCAGTCCTCCAGCCGCTTCTCGCTGCGCTCCGCCTCGGGCACGGCGAGTGAATCCAGATACGCCTCGATTGCGAGGTAGTAGCGCATGGTGTTGCGCTCGACCACGCCGCGCACGTTGTCGACGTAGCGCGGCTGGCCGTCCGCGGTCTTGCCGACGATGCTGAAGCCGACCTTGCCGGCGCCGATCGTGCTCAGGTAGCCCTTCATCGCGATCCTGGCGGCCAGGCCGTAGGCATACGAATACGTCATGTGCAGGAAGCTGTGCGTCGCATCCAGCGGCAGCGCTTCCAGCGTGATGCGGTAGTCGCTGGTGCCGAGCGGGCCCTCGTCGGCGTGCAGCAGCACCTGCAGATACTCCGCGCCGGCCGCCGCCAGCTGGTAGTCGAAGTCGACGCGGTAGGCGTCGTCCAGATCCTGATCCACCTTCTTGCCCAGCGTGACCGCCAGCTTGCGCGCGCCCTCTGCGCCCGAGGCGGCGCAGTGCTTCACGTTGAGGTGCAGGATCAGCACCTCGCACCAGTGATCGGCCTGCGAGAGCTGCTGAACGCGGCTGAACCCCTGGTCGACGACCGCATAGACGTCGCCCTTCAGGTCGCCCGAGGTCTGCTCCGATTGCAGCACCAGCGGGCGCTGGAATTCGTTGTGCGCCAATCGCTCCTGCAAGGCCGCGTGGCGCGCGCGCAGCGCCTGCGCGTTGGCCTCGGGCGGGTCGGCGGCGTGCACGACGCCGGCCAGCATCAGCACGATTCCCGTCAACACGCGCCCGAGAGCTAACATCATGCCAACTCCTGCATCCTCGTGGTACCGACGATTGTGGGGGAGATCGGCGACTGTGCGCCCTGCGGGATTTACCTCCCTGAGGCGCGGGCCACGGCGCGCGCCGCTTCCGCCACCAGCTCCGGCCCCTTGTAGATGAAGCCGGTGTAGAGCTGCACCAGGTCGGCCCCGGCGGCGAGCTTCGCCTTGGCATCGGCGCCGCTCAGCACGCCGCCGACGCCGATGATCGGATAGCCGCTGCCTAGCGCCGCGCGCAATTGCCTGATGACGCGGTTGCTGGCCTCGAACACCGGCTTGCCGCTCAGCCCGCCGGTTTCTTCGGCGTGCGGCAGGCCTTTCACCGCGTCGCGCGCGATCGTCGTGTTGGTCGCGATCACGCCGTCGATGTCGTTCTTTTTCAAACTGGCGGCGATCACGCCGACCTGCGCTGCATCCAGGTCCGGCGCGATCTTCACGAACATCGGCACCGCGCGGCGATGCTCGCCGGCGAGTTCGGTCTTGCGCCGCTGCAGTGCCGAGAGCAGTGCATCGAGTGCCGCGTCGCTCTGCAATTCGCGCAGATTCTTCGTGTTCGGACTGGAGATGTTGACCGTCACGTAGTCGGCATGCGGATAGACGCCGGCGAGTCCGATCAGATAGTCGTCGACCGCCTGCTCGATCGGCGTCGCCGCGTTCTTGCCGATGTTCAGGCCGAGCACGCCGCCGCGGGCGCGGAAGCTGCGCGCACGCTGCACGTTCGAGAGGAAGGCCGCCAGCCCTTCGTTGTTGAAACCCAGGCGATTGATCAGCGCCTCGGCCTGCGGCAGGCGGAACATGCGCGGCTTCGGATTGCCCGGCTGGCCCTTCGGCGTGACCGTGCCGACTTCGATGAAACCGAATCCCATCGCGCCCAGTCCGTCGATGCAGCGGCCGTTCTTGTCGAGTCCGGCGGCGAGTCCGATGCGATTCGGGAATTGCAGTCCCGCGACTGTCACTGGATCGTTGACTCGCGATTGGGACCACAGGCATTGCGCCGGTGTGTTCTGCAGTCTTGCAATCGTATGGAGTGTCAGGTCATGCGCCTGCTCCGGGTCGAGTCCGAAGAGGAAAGGGCGGGCGAGCGCATACGGGACGACGGACATTGGGGGGACAGTGCGGAGGGCTGAGGCGCGCGATTGTCTCAAACGCCCGAGGGGCGCTTCGCTGTCAGACGATGCTGACATTTGGTAACGGTTCCCCGCTTGCCAGGCAGGATCAGGTTTGCAGAATGCCACCCCACCACGACGGGCGCTGTCACCCATGGCGCCCGCATGAAAGCAAAAGACAAAGATGCAGCGCCGGCTCACGAGGCCATTCGAGTTCCTTTTCGCCAGACGGTCGCTTCGACTCGCGTCCCTGGCCGGCATGGGCGCATTGCTCGCGAGCTGTGCCGCCGTTGGCCCCGACTTCCAGACGCCCGCGCTGCCGGCCGGCGCCGCGGTGGCGGACTACACGCCGGCTCCGCTGCCCGGCGATACCGCGTCGGCCACCGGCCCGGGCGGAGCGGCGCAGCATTTGTCGTTCGGCGAGCAGATTCCGGCGCAGTGGTGGTCGCTGTTCCAGTCGCCGCCGCTCGACGAGCTGGTGCGCGGTGCGATCGCGCAGAGCCCGAACCTGGTGTCCGCGCAGGCGGCGCTGCGCAATGCGCAGGAACTGTTGAATGCCCAGTCCGGCGCGCTGCGCTACCCGAACGTCAGTGCCAAGGCGGGCGCCGAGCGCGAGCGCGCGACTGCGCTGAGCAGCGGCAGTCCGGGCGGCGGCGTGTTCAATGTCTATAACGCCTCGGTCGACGTCTCGTACACCGTCGATGCCTTCGGCAGCACGCGGCGCACGCTCGAAGGGTTGCAGGCTGGCGTCGACTACCAGAATTTCCAGGTCGAGGCGGCCTACCTGACGCTGACCTCCAACCTTGTCACCACCGCGATCAAGGAAGCTTCGCTGCGTGCGCAGTTGCAGGCGACGCGCGAGGTGCTCGACGCGCAGCAGCAGCAGCTCGACGTGCTGAACGGCCAGTTCGATGCCGGCGCGATCCCGCGCGCGACGGTATTGACGCAGCAGACTCAGCTGGCGCAGACCCGCGCGACGCTGCCGCCGCTCGAAAAACAGCTGGCGCAAACACGCCACCAGGTCGCGGTCTATGCCGGCCGGCTGCCGAACGAGGCCGGCAGCCTGCCCGAGTTCTCGCTCGACAGCCTGCAGCTGCCGCAGCAGCTGCCGGTCTCGCTGCCTTCGAGCCTGGCGCGCCAGCGGCCGGACGTGCAGGCGAGCGAAGCGCTGCTGCACCAGGCAAGCGCGCAGGTCGGCGTCGCGACCGCCAATCTCTACCCGCAGATCCAGCTGAGCGCGAGCCTCGGCGCTCTCGCATTGACGCCGGCCGGCCTGCTCGAGCGCAGCAATACGCTGTGGAGCCTGGTCGGCGGGCTGACGCAGCCGATCTTCAACGGCGGCAGCCTGAATGCGCAGCGCCGCGCGGCGGTGGCTGCGTATGACGAGGCCACGGCCCAGTACCGCGGCACGGTGCTGAACGCGTTCCAGAACGTCGCCGACGCGCTGCGTGCGCTCGATGCCGATGCCGCCACGCTGAAGGTGCAGGCCGAGGCGGAGGCGCTGGCGCGCGAGTCGCTCGAACTGAGCCGGTCGCAGTACCAGCTCGGCGGCGTCAGCTATCTGAGCCTGCTGACGGCGCAACAGGCCTGGCTGCAGACCCATGTCGCGCTGGTGCAGGCCCAGGCCGCGCGTTATGCCGATACCGCGGCGCTGTTCTCGGCGCTCGGCGGCGGCTGGTGGCAGCGCGGGGCGCTGGCCGATGCGCAGCTCGCGCCGGCGCCGGCGGCCTCGGCATCCACTCCTTGAACGAGTCCCGACGATGAACGTGCAGGCGACCCCGAAAAAAAAGCCCTCGATGCTCAAGCGCATGCTGATCATGATCGGCCTCGTGCTGCTGCTGGTCGCGATCCTGGCGGGCGCGAAGTTCCTGCAGATCCGCAAGCTCATCGCGAACCAGCCCAAGCCTTCGCCGCAGGTGGTCTCGGCCGTCACCGTCGGCAAGCTGCAATGGCGGCCGGAGCTGCAGGCGGTCGGAACGATGGTGGCCGTGCGCGGCGTGGACGTCACGGCCGAAGTCGCGGGCCTGGTGCGCAGCGTGCACTTCAAGTCGGGCGATGAGGTCAAGGGCGGCCAGTTGCTGATCCAGATGAACGCCGATGCCGACGTCGCGCAGCTGCGCTCCCTCGAAGCGCAGGCCGCTCTGTCGGAGACGGTGCTCGAGCGCGACAAGAAGCAGCTCGCGGTGCGCGGCATCGCGCAGGCGCAGGTCGATGCCGACACCGCCGATCTCGCCGCCAAGCGGGCGCTCGCAGCGCAGCAGGCGGCGCTGGTCGCGAAGAAGACGATCAACGCGCCGTTCACCGGCAAGCTCGGCATCGCGAGCGTGAACCCGGGCCAGTACATCAACCCGGGCGACAAGATCATCGCCCTGCAGGCGCTGGACCCGATCTACGTCGATTTCAGCCTGCCGCAGCAGCAGCTCGCGACCTTGGCGATCGGCCAGCCGGTGAAGCTCGCGATCGATGCCTTTCCCGGCCAGGCCTTCGAGGGCAAGATCAACGCGATCAGCCCGAAGGTCGATGCGAGCACGCGCAACCTGCTGATCGAAGCCACGGTGGCCAACCCGAAGCGGCTGCTGCTGCCCGGCATGTTCGCGAACGTCGGCGTCGATGTCGGCGACCAGATGGATCACCTGACGCTGCCGCAGACGGCCATCACCTACAACCCCTACGGCTCGACGGTCTTCGTGCTGAAGCCGGGCGACAAGAAGGACGAGAAGGGCAATGCGCCGCTGGTCGCGCACCAGGTCTTCGTGACGCCGGGCCCGACGCGCGGCGACCAGGTCGCGATCCTGAAGGGGCTGGAGGCGGGCCAGCAGGTGGTGACGAGTGGGCAGCTGAAGCTGAAGAACGGAACGTCGGTGGTGATCGACAACAGCCTGCAGCCGGCAGACAGCGCCAACCCGAAGCCCCAAGAGCAGTGACCTCCGTCCCCGAGCCCAGCGTATGAACTTCACCGACGTCTTCATCAAGCGCCCGGTGCTGGCGATGGTCGTCAGCCTGCTGCTGCTCGTGCTCGGCCTGCGTTCGCTGTTCGGCTTGCCGGTGGCGCAGTTCCCGAAGACCGAGAACGCGGTCGTCACGATCTCGACCACCTACTACGGCGCCGATGCGCAGACCGTCGCCGGCTTCATCACGCAGCCGCTCGAGGCCGCGATCGCGCAGTCCGAGGGTATCGACTACCTGTCGTCGAGCAGCACCAGCGGCACCTCGACGATCACCGCGACCCTGCGGCTGAACTACGACGGCAACCGCGCGCTGACGCAGATCAACACCCAGGTCAGCTCGGTGCGCAACCAGCTGCCGCCGCAGGCGCAGCAGCCGGTGCTGACGGTCGCGACCGGTTCGACCATCGATGCGATGTACATGGGCTTCTACAGCGATTCGCTGCCCACGAACAACGTCACCGACTTCCTGTTGCGTGTGGTCAAGCCCAAGCTCGATGCGATCGACGGCGTGCAGACCGCCGAGATCCTCGGCGGGCGCAACTTCGCGCTGCGCGCCTGGCTCGACGTGGGCAAGATGGCGGCACGCGGTGTCACCGCGGCCGATGTCAGCACGGCGCTCGCCGCCAACAACTACCTCGCCGCGCTCGGCGCCAGCAAGGGCCAGATGGTGTCGGTGCCGCTCACCGGCGGCACCGACCTGCACACCGTCGACGAGTTCAAGCAGCTCTCGGTCAAGCAGGCCAACGGCGCGATCGTGCGCCTGCAGGACATCGCGACCGTCACCCTCGGCTCCGACAACTACGACTTCAACGTCGCCTTCGGCGGCGTGCAATCGGTGTTCATCGGCATCAAGGTCGCGCCCGAGGCCAACATCCTGGATGTCGCGAAGCGCGTGCGCGAGGCCTTCCCCGATTTGCGCGCGCAGCTGCCGAGCGGCGTGAAGGGCGAGATCGTCTACGACTCGACCGAATTCATCAACACCTCGATCAACGAAGTCATCAAGACTCTGGTCGAGGCGCTGATCATCGTCACGGTCGTGATCTATCTTTTCCTCGGCAGCTTCCGCGCGGTCGCGGTGCCGGTGATCGCGATGCCGCTGTCGCTGATCGGCACCTTCTTCGCGATGCTCGCGCTCGGCTACTCGATCAACCTGCTGACCCTGCTCGCGCTGGTGCTCGCGATCGGCCTGGTGGTGGACGACGCGATCATCGTGGTCGAGAACGTCGACCGCCACATGAAGGACGGCATGCCGCCGATGCAGGCGTCGATCGTCGCCGCGCGCGAGCTCGGCAGCCCGATCCTCGCGATGACCGTGGTGCTGATCGCGGTCTACGTGCCGATCGGCTTCCAGGGCGGACTGACCGGCGCGCTGTTCACCGAGTTCGCGTTCACCTTGGCCGGCGCGGTGACGATGTCGGGCATCGTCGCGCTGAGCTTGTCGCCGATGATGTGCTCGCGCATCTTCCGCTCCGAGCAGGACAGCGGCCGCTTCGTGCTGTTGATCGACCGCGTCTTCGATCGCGTGCACCGCGGCTACTCGCGTGCGCTCGGCGGCGTGCTCGCCACCTGGCCGGTGATGATCGTGATGGGCGTGCTGCTGATCGCCTGCCTGGGGCTGATGTTCAAGATGTCGCAGTCCGAGCTCGCGCCGGAGGAGGACCAGGGCTTCATCGGCTCCCAGGTGGTCGGCCCGCCGACCGCGACCTCGCAGCAGATGCTCACCTATGCGCAGCAGATCTTCAAGGTCGCGCACGGCATCCCGGAGTACACGCAGATGTTCCAGATCACCGGCGTGCCGACCTTGAACGCCGGCATCGGCGGCGTGCTGCTGACGCCGTGGGACCAGCGCACCCGCAGCGCGCACGAGATCCAGCAGGACCTGCAGCAGCAATGGAGCAAGCTCGCCGGCGCGCGTGTCGCGGCCTTCCAGTTCCCGTCGCTGCCGGGCGCGACCGGGCTGCCGGTGCAGTTCGTCATCAGCTCCACCGAGCCGTTCGAGAACCTCAACACCGTGGCGCAGCAGGTGATGGACAAGGCGAACGCCGCGCATCTCTTCTACTTCGCCGATACCGACCTGAAGATCGATGCGCCGCAGGCCACCGTGGTCGTCGATCGCGACAAGATCTCGCTGCTCGGCATGACGCAGCAGGACGTCGGCAACGCGCTCGGCGCCGGCCTCGGCGGCGGCTACGTCAACTATTTCAGCATCGCCGGGCGCTCCTACAAGGTCATCCCGCAGGTGCTGCAGGTGGACCGGCTGAACCCGTCCAGCGTGCTCGATTTCTATATCCGCACCCCGGCCGGCGATGTGATCCCGGCGAGCACGGTGGCGCACATCGAGACCGGCATCGTGCCGGAATCGATCACGCGCTTCCAGCAGCTGAATTCGGTGACGATTTCCGGTGTCTCCGGGCAATCGCAGGGCGACGTGCTGGCCTTCCTGAAAAAGACGGTGCAGGAGGTCGCGCCGAGCGGCTATTCGGTCGATTATTCGGGCCAGTCGCGCCAGTACATCCAGGAGTCCGGCGGCTTCCTGATCACGATGGGCTTCGCGGTGATCATCGTCTTCCTCGCGCTCGCGGCGCAGTTCGAGAGCTTCCGCGATCCGGTGGTGATCCTGGTCTCGGTGCCGATGGCCTTGTTCGGCGCGATGATCTTCATCTTCCTGGGCTTCGCGTCGATCAACATCTACACCGAGGTCGGCCTGGTGACCCTGATGGGGCTGATCAGCAAACACGGCATCCTGATCGTGCAGGTCGCCAACGAATTGCAGAAGGCCGGGCGCAGCAAGCTCGACGCGGTGATGGAGGCCGCCGGCATCCGGCTGCGGCCGATCCTGATGACCACCGCGGCGATGGTCTTCGGCGTCGTGCCGCTGGTGATCGCCTCCGGCGCCGGCGCGGCGGGCCGGCATGCGATGGGCCTGGTGATCTTCACCGGCATGGCGATCGGCACCTTGTTCACCTTGTTCGTGGTGCCGGCGATGTACCTCTTCATCGCGGCCGAACATCACGGCGCGCCGGCCGCGACGCCGGCGCTCGAGGGCGGCCACACCGGGCACTGAGCCGCGCGCCCCGCACGGGCCGGCGCCGCGCCGCCGGCCCGACTCGTACACATGACAGGCAAATCCCGCGCTCTTCGACGCATCGGCCGGAGTCCGCAGGCAGACACTGCGCGCACACGAATGCCCGTGGCCGAGCGCGATGATGAACATCCCGGGGAGGAGATACTTGGTGGCGGTGGCCTGCCTCGCAGGCTGCCTGGCCTGTGCCGGCAACGGTCTGGCGCAATCCGCGGTGCCGGAGGCGAGTCCGGAGGGTTCCGGGTTGCGTCTCAACGGCTTCGGCAGCATCGGCCTGACGCACACCGAAGGCCCGGATGGTGTCGGCTTCCGGCGTGACATCAGCCAGCCGTCGAACGATGGCGGCACGCGCGGCGACATCGACAGCCGCCTCGGCCTGCAGCTGAATTACGCGGCCAGCCCGCGCCTCGAACTCGTCGGCCAGGTGCTGCTGAAGCGCCGGGTCGACACCAGTCCGCCGATCGACAGCCTCGAGTGGGCCTTCGCCTCGTATCGGCCGGCTCCCGAATGGACGATCCGCGTGGGCCGCACCAACCCGGATGCCTTCCTGCTCTCGGACTATCGCAACGTCGGCTTCGCCTATCCCTGGGTGCGGCCGGAAGCCGATGACGCTGTTCGCGATGCTGGCGGCAAGCCGCTCCAGCGGCAGCGCGGCGCTGGCGCCGGATTGGGCCTCGCAGCTCGCGCCGGTGCTCGGCCCGGCTCTCGCGCAGCAGGTGCAGCAGATCGGCGGCGACGAGTTCGTCATCGTGCTGAATCGCCTCGGGGCCGAGGACGAGACGCTGGCGCAGATCGCGCGGCAGCTGCTGGAGCGGGTGGGCGAGCCGCTCCTGCTCGACGGAGGGCAGGTGGCCAGCATCGGCGCCAGCCTCGGCATCGCGTGCTTCCCGCGCCACGGCGGCACGCGCAAGCAGCTGCTGCATGCGGCGGATGCGGCGATGTACGAGGTGAAGCGCTTCGGCAAGAACAGCTTTGCGATGGCGCTGGAGCCGCCGGTGGTGACCTAGGCAACCCCGGCGCCAGCGCGTGCTTCGCGCCGGTTCCGCGCCGCCGGCGCACCGTGATTCATACTGCCGCTCCCCTGGTACCGGAGGCCCGGCATGAACGCACATCGCATGGAACGCGACACCTTCGGCGAGATCGCCGTCGCGAACGAAAACCTCTGGGGCGCGCAGACCGAGCGCTCCCTGCACCATTTCGACATTTCCACCGAGCGCATGCCGCGCGAGCTGGTGCAGGCGCTGGCGCTGGTCAAGCGCAGCGCGGCGCAGGTCAACCTCGCGCTCGGCGTGCTCGACGAGAAGAAGGCCGGCGCGATCACTGCGGCGGCCGACGAGGTGCTCGCCGGCCAGCACGACCGGCAGTTCCCGCTCTCGGTCTGGCAGACCGGCTCGGGCACGCAGAGCAACATGAACATGAACGAGGTGCTGGCCAACCGCGCCTCGCAGCTGCTCGGCGGCCCGGTCGGCGAGGAGCGTCTGGTGCATCCGAACGACGACGTGAACCGCGGCCAGTCCTCGAACGACGTGTTCCCGACCGCGATGAGCGTGGCCGCGGTGCAGGCGATCGAAGGCCAGCTGCTGCCAGCGCTCGCCACCCTGCGCGAGACGCTGGCCGTGAAGTCGCGCGAGTTCGCCAAGGTGGTGAAGATCGGCCGCACCCATCTGCAGGACGCGACGCCGCTGACCCTGGGGCAGGAGATGTCCGGCTGGGTGGCCCAGCTCGATCACGGCATCAGGCACGTGCGCGCCGCGCTGCCGCACCTGGCCGAGCTGGCGCTCGGCGGCACTGCGGTCGGCACCGGGCTGAACGCGCATCCGGAATTCGGCGCCCGCGTCGCCCAGGCGCTGGCCGAGGCCACCGGCCTGCCTTTCGTCACCGCGCCGAACAAGTTCGAGGCGCTGGCCGCGCACGATGCGATGGTGCATGCGCACGGCGCGCTGAAGACGGTGGCCGCCTCGCTGATGAAGATCGCCAACGACGTGCGCTGGCTCGCCTCCGGCCCGCGCTCCGGCCTCGGCGAAATCACCATCCCGGAGAACGAACCGGGGAGTTCGATCATGCCCGGCAAGGTCAACCCGACGCAGTGCGAGGCGCTGACCATGCTCGCCTGCCAGGTGATGGGCAACGACGTGGCGATCAACCTGGCGGGCGCCTCCGGCAATTTCGAGCTCAATGTCTTCAAGCCGGTGATCATCCACAACCTGCTGCAGAGCGTGCGCCTGCTGGCCGACGGCGCCTTGAGCTTCGAGGAGCACTGCGCGCGCGGCATCGAGGCCGACCGCAACCGCATCGCCGAGCTGGTGCAGCGCTCGCTGATGCTGGTCACCGCGCTGAACCCGCACATCGGCTACGACAAGGCGGCGGCGATCGCGAAGAAGGCGCACCGCGAGGGCTTGAGCCTGCGCGAATCGGCGCTGGCCTCGGGCTGGCTGACCGGGGAGCAGTTCGATGCCTGGGTCAAGCCGTCGGCGATGGTGGGAGATGCCAAGGGCGCGTCCAGCGAGCCGGCCTGAGACCGCGCAGCGGGTCGGGGGTTTGTGCCGGCGCGCCAGCGCGAACTGGTGCAAACCCCTAGGATTGGGCGTTCGGGTCGATCGGCCCGGTTGAGGACCGACCGCCCCATGACGCCTTCCCGCGACCCTGCCGCCGCCAGCCCTCACGCGGGCATGAGCTTCACCCAGTTCGTCGCGCTGATGGCGGCGCTGATGGCCACCAACGCGCTGGCGATCGACACGATGCTGCCGGCCCTGCCGGTGATCGGCGATGCGATCGGCATCACGACCGAGAACCACCGCCAGTGGATCGTCACCGCCTACCTGCTCGGCTTCGGCGGCGCGCAGATCTTCTACGGCACCCTGGCCGACCGCTATGGCCGCCGGCCGGTGCTGCTCTTCGGCCTGGCCTTGTACGCGGCGAGCAGCGCGATGGCGGCGCTGGCCGGCTCGCTCGAGATGATGATCGCCGCCCGCGTGCTGCAGGGCGTCGGCGCCGCGGCGACGCGGGTGCTCGCGATCTCGATCGTGCGCGACTGCTACGCCGGCCGCCAGATGGCGCGCGTGATGTCGCTGACCTTCATCGTCTTCCTCGCGGTGCCGATCTTCGCGCCGTCGATCGGCCAGCTGATCATGCTGGTCGCGCCGTGGCCCGCGATCTTCCTGTCGCTCGCGGTCTTCGGCACGCTGGTGATGGCGTGGGCGGCGCTCAGCCTGCCCGAGACCTTGCATCCGGAAGACCGGCTGACGATCGCGCCCGGCCGCATCGTGCAGGCCTTCCGCATCGCGCTGACGAACCGCCAGGCGGTCGGCTACATGCTGGCGACGACCTTGGTGATCGGTGCGCTCTTCGGCTACATCAACTCGGTGCAGCAGCTGTTCGCGGACGTGTTCCACCGGCCGCATCTCTTTCCGATCGTGTTCGGCTTCACCGCGGTGTTCATCGCGATCTCGTCGCTGCTGAACTCGCGCATCGTCGAGCGGCTCGGCATGCACCGCGTGTCGCACACCGCCTTGCTCGGCTATGTCGCAGTCGCGGTGCTGCATGCGTGCGCAGCCTGGGCCGGCTACGAATCGCTGTGGCTGTTCGTGTTGCTGCAGTCGATGATGATGTTCTGCTTCGGGCTGGTCGCGTCGAACTTCGGCGCGATGGCGATGGAGCCGCTCGGCCATATCGCCGGCACCGCGTCGTCGGTGCAGGGCTTCGTCACGACCTTCGGCGGCGCGTTGCTGGGCTTCATGGTCGGCCAGCACTTCGACGGCACGGCACGGCCGATGACGACGGGCTTCGCGGTGCTCGGCCTCGGCGCGCTGGCGATCGTGCTCGCCACCGAGCGCGGGCGGCTCTTCCGCAGCACGCCGGCCGGCACCGCCGGCGTGCGAGCGCTCGCGGCCTGACGCACGCCGGCGCGGCCGGCAAAGCAATCGTTGCCTCGGGGGGTCGAAGTTTCTATCCTCGGCCCATGACTTCGACTCCGCGACCCAAAGGCCATGTCGTGCTGGCCACCGCCGACAGCGGCTCGTTCCATTCGCTGCGCCGCCGGCCCACTTCGCGCGAGGAGCGCTTCAAGATCGGCCGCGACCTGCGCCAGCGGGTGCCGCGCACCGAACTCGGCGCATGGAAGCCGCCGCACGATCGGGCCGACCCGATCGATCTGATCCGGCAGTCGCATGAAGGCCGGCTCGACTGGCTGATCCCGATCCGCGTCGGCCGCATGGTCGCGTCGCCGTATGGCTTCCTGCGCGGCACCGCGATCGTGATGGCCGAAGACGTGGCCCGCCTGCCGGCGACCGGCATCACGCCGGTGATCTGCGGCGACTCGCACCTCGGCAACTTCGGCTTCTATGCCTCGCCCGAGCGCGATCTGGTGATCGATCTGAACGACTTCGACGAAGCCCACCCCGGCGCGTGGGAGTGGGATCTGCGGCGGCTCGTCGCCAGCATCTGGGTCGCAGGCCGGCACAACGGCTCGAGCGAAGCGCAGTGTCACGACGCGGTGACCGCCTGCGTCGCGGCCTATCGCGCCGAAGTGAGTTTCCTCGCGACCGAGCCGCTGCTGTCGCGCTCGTACCAGCGGCTCGACGTCGACCGGCTGCACGAGACGGCGACCGAAAAGACCCTGCGCGCCGAGATCCAGCGCGCCGCGCGCCGCGCGCGCTCGCGCACCAGCGACCGGGCCCTGCCGCGCTTCACCGCCGAACACGAGGGCCGGCGCCACATCATCGACCAGCCGCCGCTGATCAAGCGCGTGCCGGAAGCCGAGGCCGAGATGATCGGCGAGGCGCTCGACGACTACCTGATGACCTTGGCGCCGCACTGGCGCCGCGCGCTCGGCGGCTACACGCTGGTGGACATCGCGCACAAGGTGGTCGGCGTCGGCAGCGTAGGCTTGCGCGCCTACGTCGTGCTGCTCGAAGGCAGCAGCCCGGACGACGTCGTCTTCCTGCAGTTGAAGCAGGCGCGGCGCTCGGTGCTCGCGCACTTCGTGCACGGCGATTCGGCCTGGCACGAACACCAGGGCCAGCGGGTCGTCGAGTATCAACAGGCCTTGCAGACGGTCAGCGACCCGTTGCTCGGCTGGGCCACGATCGACGGGCTGCAGTATTACGTGCGCCAATTCAGGAACATGAAGGGCACGATCCCGCTCGATGCGATCGACGCCGCGGCGCTGACCGACTACGCCGGCATCGTCGGCCACCTGCTGGCGAAGGGCCATGCGCGCACGAGCGGCGCGTCGATGATCGCCGGCTACGCGGGCGGGTCGGACAAGCTGGATCTCGCGCTGGCCCGCTTCGCGCGCGCCTATGCGGACCAGACCGAGGCGGATCATCAGCGCCTCGTGAAGGCGGTGGCGAAGGGACGGCTGCCGGTCGAGTACGGCGTGCAGGGGCCAGGAGGCACGGCGTTCCGGCCTTGAGCGGCTGGCCGGCCGTCCTACAGAGAGGGGATGCAGCGCCCGCCGGATGCGGCAAGCTGTTGCACACTCGATGCACAGTCGAAACGGAGGAGTGCCGGCATGAGTTCCAACAACCCGTTCGCGCCTCCGGGCGCTGTCGTCGCCGATGTCTCGCAGGGCGCATCGGGCTATCAGCCGGTGCGCTTCTGGTCACCGAACGGGCGCATCGGGCGGCTGCGCTACCTGGCGTACACGATGGGCTTGACGATCCTCACCGCGCTGCTGGGCGGAGTGCTCGGTTTCATCGCCGGTTTGTCCGGCAGCGGCGCGACCGGGGGGTCGCTGGCGGGCGCGGTGGCAGGGCTCTTCGGCCTCGTCGCTTCGGTCGTGCTGCTGATCCAGCGCAGTCACGACATGGATCTGTCGGGCTGGACTTGCCTGCTGGCCTTGATCCCGATCGTCGGCCTGTATTGGCTTTTCAAGGGCGGCACCCCGGGCCCGAATCGTTTCGGCGCGCCGCCGCCGCCGAACACGCTGTTCATCAAGATCGTCGGCTTGTTCTTCCCGCTGATCTTCGTCGTCGGCATCGTCACGGCCATCGCGCTGCCGGCCTACCAAAGCTACACGATGCGGGCCAAGGCGATGCACGCGCCTTGAGCGGCGCTCAGCGCATCACCCGCTTGCGGCGTGCCGACAGCAGCGAGCGCAGGTCCGGCTGAATCGGCGCGGCACCGTTCGCTTCGGCCATCGCGCCGGCGCCGTTGGCCGGGCTCGCGACATCGCCTCGGCGCCGCTCGATCGCCTCGCGCACCGAGCTCTCGATCATCTGGCTCAGGCTTTCGCCTTCGCGCAGCACGCTCTCGGCCGCCTGCCGGAGCTCGGGATCGACGCGCAGCGAGGGTAGTGAGGCAGTCTTCATGAGGAGTTTGCGTCGGATGGGCGAGGCAAAAGCCTAGCGCGGATTGCGGGAAAGCCCAAGCCGCGGGCAATCCCGGAGCGATCAAGATGCGGCCTTCGATCGAAAGGCCGTCCATGTCTTCCTCCCTGATGATCGGTGTCGACATCGGCACCACCAGCACCAAGGCCGTCGTCTTCACGCTCGCCGGCAAGGTGGTCGCGCACCATGCTGTCGACTACCCGCTGCTGCGCCCCGAGCCGGCGGCCGCCGAGCAGGACCCGGAGCAGATCTTCCAGGCCGTGATCGAGACGATACGCACCAGCCTGCAAGCCTGTCCGCCCGGCGCGCAGGAGGTGGTCTGCGTTTCTTTCAGCGCCGCGATGCACAGCGTGATCGCGGTCGATGCCAGGGGCGAACCGCTGACCCGCAGCATCACCTGGGCCGACAACCGCGCCGCGGCCTGGGCCGAGAAGATCAAGCTCGAGCCGGGCGGCGACGCGATCTACCGGCGCACCGGCACGCCGATCCATCCGATGTCGCCGCTCGCGAAGCTGCTGTGGCTGCGCCGCGAGAAGGCAGCGCTCTTCGCGCAGTCGGCGCGTTTCGTCGGCATCAAGGAGTACGTGTTCTTCAAGCTCTTCGGCGAATGGATCGTCGATCATTCGATCGCCTCGGCGACCGGACTCTTCAACCTCGCGAAGCTCGATTGGGACGACGAGGCGCTGGCGGTCGCCGGCGTGCGCCGCGAGCAGCTCTCGACGCTGGTGCCGACGACGCATCATCTGCAAGGCCTGTCGCCGTCGATGGCACTGCAGCTCGGCCTGGCGGCGGATACGCCCTTCGTCGTCGGCGCGAACGACGGCGTGCTGTCCAACCTGGGCGTCAACGCGATCCAGCCGGGCGAAGTCGCGGTCACGATCGGCACCAGCGGCGCGATGCGTGCGGTGGTCGATCGCCCGTCCACCGACCCTTCCGGCCGCACCTTCTGCTATGCCTTGACCGGGCGCCACTGGGTGGTCGGCGGCCCGGTGAACAACGGCGGCATCATCTTCCGCTGGGTGCGCGACGAGTTCGCCGCGTCGGAAACCGAAACCGCCAAACGCCTGGGCATCGACCCCTACGAAGTGCTGACGCGCATCGCCGAGCGCATCCCGGCCGGCGCGGAAGGCCTGCTGTTCCATCCCTTCCTGGCGGGGGAACGCGCGCCGCTGTGGAACGCGAACCTGCGCGGCTCCTTCTTCGGCCTGGCGATGCATCACCGCAAGGAGCACATGATCCGCGCCGTGCTGGAGGGGGTGATCTTCAATCTCTACAGCATCCTGCCGGCAGTCGAATCGCTGGTCGGCACCAGCACCGGCATCAAGGCCACCGGCGGCTTCGCGCGATCGGGGCTGTGGCGCCAGATGATGGCCGACGTGTTCAACCGCGACGTGGTCGTGCCCGAGAGCTTCGAGAGCTCCTGCCTCGGCGCCGCGGTGCTCGGCCTCTATGCGCTGGGCCGTGTCGATTCGCTCGACGTCGTCGGCGAGATGGTCGGCGCGACACACCGGCACACCCCGATCGCGAAGAACGTGGCCTTGTACGAGCGGCTGATGCCGATCTTCATGGCGCTGCCGCTGCAGCTCGAGGCGCAGTACCGGCAGATCGCGGCCTTCCAGCTCGACGAGGCGGTGCGTGCGCCTCGCGGATAATCCGCGCCCTGTTCAAGCGAAGGGGAGAGGCGATGACCCAGGATGAATTGAAGGCCCTCGTCGGCCGCGCCGCGCTGGCCTACGTGGACGGCGGCATCATCGGCGTCGGCACCGGCTCGACGGTGAACCATTTCATCGACGCGCTGGCGACGGTGAAGGAGCGCATCGCCGGCGCCGTCTCCAGCTCGAACGCGAGCACCGAGCGGCTGCGCGCGCACGGCATCACGGTGTTCGAGGCGAACCAGGTCGAGTCGCTGCCGGTCTACGTCGACGGAGCCGACGAGATCGACGGCCAGGGCTTCATGATCAAGGGCGGCGGCGCGGCGCTGACGCGCGAGAAGATCGTCGCCGACCTGGCGCAGCGTTTCGTCTGCATCGCCGACGAATCGAAGCAGGTGCAGACCTTGGGCCGCTTTCCGCTGCCAATCGAGGTCATCGGCATGGCCACCGGCCAGGTCATCCGGCGCCTGCTGGCGATGGGCGGCGAAGCCTCGCTGCGCACGGGCGTGCTGACCGACAACGGCCATCCGATCGTCGACGTGCGCGGCCTGGCGATCAGCGATCCGCTGGCGCTGGAGCAGGAGATCAACCAGTGGCCCGGCGTGGTGACGGTCGGCATCTTCGCGCGGCACAAGGCGAACGTCTGCCTGCTCGGCACCGCCGGCGGGGTGCGCACGCTGACGTTCTGAGGCCCATCCCTCTCTGGGCGCCATCCAATGGCATCAGTCACGGTCGACCCCAAGAGCGTCCACGAGTTCGCCGATGAACAGAGTTTCTACGACTGGCTCGCCCGGCATCACGACAAGGAGGACGAGGTCTGGATCAAGATCCACAGGCTGAGTTCGGGACTGGCTTCAGTGACGCCGAAACAAGCCATCGACGCGGCGCTTTGCTGGGGCTGGATCGATGGCTTGCGAAAGGGATTGGATAACCAGAGTTATCTGCAGCGCTATACGCGACGACGCAGCAAGAGTGTGTGGAGCAAGATCAACGCCGGCAACGTGGCCCGGCTGATCCAAGAAGGCCGGATGACTGAGCACGGGCTCGAGGATGTGGAGGCGGCCAAGGCGGACGGCCGCTGGGACCGGGCCTACGGCAGCGGCAAGGAGATGAAGATCCCTGACGACCTCCAGGCGGCCATCGACGCCGATCCCAAGGCCAGGAAGATGCTGACAAGCCTCAGCGAGCAGAACCGCTTTTCGCTCGCCTTTCGCGTCCACAACATGAAGACAGCGGCGGGACGCCAGAAGAAGATCGAGGCCTTGGTCGACATGCTCAAACGCGGCGAGACGATCCACCCGCAGAGAAGGAAGTAGGACGGGGACCGCATCGCTCGCTCAAGTCGGATTCATCAGCGCCGGAGGCACCGCCGCCACTGCGTAATTCGCATTCGGCGTGATCCAGCGCAGCTGCACCGCCGCGGGGCCGACGCTGTTGAAGTAATCGAGCGCGATCTGGATGCGGGCCGCCGCGTCGCCCCAGACCCACGAGGAAAAGACGGTGGTCGGCTGCCCGCGATCGATCCAGTCGTTGACGCTGGTGAAGCCGTTCAGCGTCAGGCGCACGCCGCCGTTCGCGACCACCTGGAAGAGGTACCAGCCGCTCACCGTGGCCGTCACCGAGCCGGTCCAGCGCGCGGTGAACGCGGTGCTCGAAACGCCCGGCGGCGGCGTGGCGCCCCAGCTGAAGTTCACTGCTTCGACCCGCGTCGCCACGGTGCTGCCATTGACGCTGTAGGTGGCGGTCAGGCCCGCGGCGAAGACCGCTTGCGGCGCCGCGCCCTGGCCGGCGAACAGCGCCTGGCACTTGGCCAGCACCACGGCGCCGACCTTCTCGCCGAGCGCCCGCCCGTCGAGATCGGCCTGCTGGAAGTGAATGCCGCCGATGCGCCGCGACAGGCCGGCGGCGTGCGCCGCGTCGGACAACGTCGCCCATGTGAAGTCGACCTGCTGCTTCGGCGTGTTCATCTCGAACGTGATGCCGCCAGGCAGCACCCGGCCCTTGACGGTGACCGCGTCGCTGCCCCGCAGCCCGGCGATCACCGCCGCGGCGCAGGCGCTGAAGGTGCTGTGGCCGGAGCAGTATTCGGGGAACGGCGGCGTCGGCGCGGTGGAGCGCTGGTACGGAATCCAGGTTTGGCCGAGGATCGTTTTGATCCCCTGGTTGTAGCCGGCCCAGGCGATGATGCTGCGGCCGGCGTAGTAGTACGGGATCAAGGTGATCGGCCGTATCGAGTCGTAGTAGCGCCTGCAGTCCCAGGAGGCGACGCCGGCATCGTGCACCGCCTGAGCGGCGGCGAAGAAGAGCTTGACGTTCTGGTCCTCGCTATAGCGGTCGTTGAGCGCCACCTGCTCGGCGATCTGCATCCACTGGCCCGGCGGCGAGACCGTGCCCGGGTTGGCGGCCCACAGCTCCACCAGCGACTTGCTGTTGTCGTCGAGCGCCGCGCTGTAGGCGAGCAACTGGTCCGCCTCGTCCCAGGTCGTCGTGGTGTGCTGCATCACCGGCCGGAACTGCGAACCGGAGATCAGCGCGAACGGCCGTACCAGGCCCCATTGCGGCGTCAGGTATTGCTGCACGACCGTCTGGCCGCTGGCGTTGACGAAACTGCGCGGCTGCCAGCGCCTGTAGTCGATGAGCCGATCCGGCGGGTTGACTGCCACGTAGCCGGTGTAGTCGGCGTAGGCGCCGGCGACGATGTCGCCGAGCTGGTTGCTGAGGTCGCCGTGCCGCGCCTGCAGCAGGCTGGTGCCAGCGAGCTGGCCGACCTGCTGCGCGATGCTGCCGGGCGCGAAGCCGGAGAGGCTGTAGAAGTCGCTCAAGCGGGCGTCAAACAGCGCCTTTTGCGTCGGAAACAGGTCGACCAGCACGAGATAGGCGGCGTAGCTGAGCGCCATCGCCAGCGTGGACGACGACTTCTCCCCCACCGGGCGCCGGGCCATGCCTGCCAGCGTGAACGAGGCCTGCGTGTCATAGGCCGCCCAGGCGTTGTAGATCGCCTCGTTGAGCATCGAGCAGGCGCGCGCCGCGACCGTGGCCTGGGTCTGTGTGTTCGCGATCGCCCTGAGCAGCAGCCGGTTCCAGCTGAGCACCGGGGAATTGGTGGCCACGAGGTAGGCGAAGCCGGTATCGGGCGGGTCGTACGGCGTGGCCGCGCGGCTCTGCGAAGCCCAGGTCAAGCCGGCGCCGAGCGCGGCCGAAGTCAACACGAAACTGCGACGTTGAATTGCCACGATCTGCTCCCTTTGTTCAAGACCCTTTCGCGGGCGGGGGCGAGTCTATCAATTCATTGCGCTATTCGCGATCAGATCGCATTTCAGTTCAATCAAATCCAGGCGCTGCTAGCGCTCGCCGAGCAAGCGGCGCAAGGCCTCGAAGAAGAGCTCCGACTGCAGGCGCTCGCCGAGGGTCTGTGCCATCACCTTGCGCGCCAGCGCGGGGTCGACCGGCATCAACGCGAGGCCGGTGGACGCGGCGAGCACCTGCTGCATGCAGGCGCGTTCGAGGTAGTACAGGTCGTCGTAGGCGTGATCGATGCGCTCGCCGCAGACGATCACGCCGTGGTTGCCGAGAAAGGCGACATCGGCACCGTCCATCGCGGTGGCGATGCGCTCGCCCTCGGAAGCATCGAGCGCCAGGCCGCTGTAGTTCGCATCGATCGCAATGCGGCCGAAGAAGCGCATTGCGTTCTGCGACAGGCAGGGGTCGAGCGCGCGTGCGGCGGTCAGGGTCAGCGCGGTGGCGTAGGGCATGTGCACGTGCAGCACGCAGGCCTTGCGCGCGATGCGGTGCACCGCGGCGTGGATGAACATCGCGGTCGGTTCGACCGCATGGCGTCCGGCCAGCTTCGCGCCCTCGGCGTCGACCATCACGATGTCGTCGACGCCGATCTCGCTCCAGTGCAGGCCGCGCGGGTTGATCAGGAAGCGGTCGCTGCCGTCGGGCAGGGCCACGCTGAAATGGTTGCAGACGCCTTCGGACAGGCCGTGGTGCGCCGCGGCGCGCAAGGCGAGGGCGAGGTCGCGGCGCAGGCCTTGCAAGTCGGGATGATCGAAGTCGGAGGTGGGATCTTGATTCATGCGAAGCTGCGTTTCAGAAGACGGATGCGGCGCGCGGCGCATCGATGACCAGATCGGAGCGCGCCTCGGCGACGCAGGGCAGTATCCAGCCTTCGAGCTTCTCCTCGGCGCTGAGGCCGGGCCAGTCGATGCGATAGCCGATGCGGCCGCTTTCCAGCCGGCACAGGCAGCTGCGGCAGGTGCCGTTGCGGCAGGAAGAGGGCAGGCGGATGCCGGCATCGGCGGCCGCCGCGAGCAGGCTTTGCGAGGCGCCCGCGTCGAACTGCGCGCCGGAGGGTTCGATGCGCACGCTGAAGCGGCCGAGCTCGCCGCCGGTGCCGTTGCCGCTCATGCGCGCTCCTCGCCGACCCACTCGACGCGACCCTGTGCCGCGTCATTGAGGCGCTGGACGAAGTCATCGGCCGCGCTCTGCGGCAAGTTGAAGCGGGCCTGCACCTGCATGCCGTGTTCGAGTTCGACGGCCTCGGCGCCGGCGGCTTCCAGCGCACGCCGCAGCAGGCCTTCGAGCGGGTAGGGCACGCGGCAGGCGAGCGGCTGGCGCACTTGCAGCGGCGTCTTCTCCGCCGTGAGCAAGGCCTGCGCGACCGCATCGGTATACGCGCGCACCAGCCCGCCCGCGCCCAGCTTGACGCCGCCGAAGTAGCGCACCACCGTCGCCAGCACGCCGTCCAGCTCCTGGCGCCGGAGCACCTCCATCATCGGCCGGCCGGCGGTGCCGCCGGGCTCGCCGTCGTCGACCGCGGCGGACTGGCCGCCCGCCAGCAGCGCCCAGCAGACATGCGCCGCGCCGGGATGCTCGCCGCGCAACGCGCTGACCCGCGCCTGCGCTTCCTGGCGGCCGGCCATCGGTTCGACGCAGCCGATGAAGCGGCTCTTGCGGATCAGCAGATCGCTGTGGACGGCGCGGGCGAGAGTGAAGGGCATGGGCCGGCAGCTTAGCGCCCGGCGCAAAATCCCTTCACTTGCACAAGCCGAGGATGCGCTCCTGCTGGCCGCACGCCTTCACCGCGGACTTGGCCGGCGTGTTCGCGGTGCAGGCCTTGATCTCGCGCGCCATCGGCGCGTAGTAGCGCCAGCCGCGGTTCAGTTCGGGCAGGCCGAGGTCGACCTCGCGCCACTTCGGATGGCCTTGCGCCTGCAGCGCCGCAAAGTTCTGGCACAGCGAGCGTGCGAAGCGGGTCAGCGAGTTCACGGTGCTGCCGAGGTTGTAGTCGTAGGTGACGAGGAAGGCCTTCACCGCCACGCTCGGCAGGTCTTCCTTCAGCAGGTTGGGATAGCTGGAGGCGCGCACCGTCGCGGCGAAATAGGTGTTCAGCACCTCGCGGCTGCTCGCGTGGCCGGCGTCGAACTTCAGCAGCTTGACGAGCTGGCGCGCCTCGGGCTTCATGTCGGCGAGCAGCCTGGCCGGCTGGCCCGCGACCACCGCGACCACATCGACGCTCTTGTCGCCGATCAGCTTGACCAGCGCATCCTCGTTCGGCAGGAAGCTCGATTGCGCATCGGCCAGCGGCGCGCCGAACATCTGCCGATAGAGCGTCGTCGCGGTCATCGCGGTACCGCTGAGCACCGGGCCGACGTTGATGCGCGCATCCTTGATCTCGTGCAGGAAATTCAGCGGCGAATCGGCGCGGGCGATGAAATAGATTTCTTCGTTGTAGAGCGGCATCACGACGCGCAGCGGCTTGATCAGCACGCCCGCCTCGGGGTTGCCGCCGGCATCCTGGTCGAGGAAGGCCTGGTAGACGTCGGATTGCACGATCGCCAGCTTCACGCCGGGCTCGTGGCGCAGCCGCTGCACGTTCTCGGCCGAGCCGACCGAGGGCAGCACGTCGAGGTTGATGCCCGCCGCCGGGGCGACGAACTTGGCGATGTCGCGGCCGATCTGGATGTAGGTGCCGCGCTCGGAAGCGGTGACGATCTTGTAGTCGACGGCCGGCCAGGCGGCGCCGGCGCACAGCGCAAGCAGCGTTGCGGCGAGCGGCGCCGCGCTGCGGACCGTTGAAGAGAGCAACCGGCCAAAGGCAGTCATCGTCGGTGTTCCTCTAGGGCTTGGTCGAGGCGGATGGGAGGGAGCAGAGGCCGAGCGCGGCGACACCTTCGGTGCAGGCCCAGGGCGAGGAGGCGGCCGACGAAGCAAACGCCGGCGGCGCCGCGGCTGCCCGGCGAAGGTCGCCGGCTTCCAGGCCGAGGCTGCGAGTCAGCTCGGCGGTCGGGGGTGGCGGGAGCGCGGCCTGCGATGGTGCCGCCGCAGGCGGAGCCGAGACGCTGCGGTTGACCGGCGCAGGGCCGGCCGCGGGCGGGGCTTGCTCCAGCACGTCGTTGGCCTGGAACGCCGTCGGCGCTGCCGCGACTGATGGGGCGGGAGGTCCGGCAACAGCCGGCGCCGCCGCCAGCGCTTCCTCGTGGCGCGCAACCGGCGTCCAGCCGGCGCCGACCAGGTTGCTCTGATAGCGATCCTTCAGCATCAGGCCCGCCAGCAGGATCACCACCGCCAGCCCGCCGAAGACCGCAGCAACGCCGCGCGTGCGCAGCGGCTGCATCTGCTGCCGCGCGCGGGTGGAGCGCTCGTTCGGCAACTCGACCAGCGGCGCTTCGGATGCCCGATGTGCAAGCGCGAAGTCCCGCAACTCCTCGTCGTCGGCTTCGATCTCGAGCGTGGGCAGGGTGACCAGGCTCGGACGCAGAGGAGGCGGGACGGAAAGGGCCGGCAGCGGCGATGCGTGGGCCAAGCGGCTGGCCTCCTTCAACGCCGACGCCGCGGCGTTTCTTGCCCGGCCCTCCGGCCGGTGGCGCCACGCCTCGGCGCCGCAGCGCCAGCAGGTGTGCGCGGTGATGCCGTTGGCGACACCACAGTAGGCGCAGTCTGCGAGGTGCGATCCATCACCTTCCTCGGCATGAGGCACGGGCGAGTGAATGACGGGTCGCATCTGCACGATAGCACCCCCTATGTTTGGGGGAATCGTGGCAGCTTCGCCGCGGCACCGCCAGTCGCGGAATTCCCCAACCTGCCGGAGATCGCCCGGCCCTAGTGTCCTGAGTTGGATGTTCGTTGAACAAGGTCGGGGAAGCGCTCCTGCACAGCCGAATCCTGTCGAAAACGCCCGCAGCCTAGGCGCGGCGCGCAGCGAGGCTCACTAGACGCCGAGCGACGGCTTGGGATGCGCGCTGCGCCGCAGCCGGCCCATCAGCACCAGCACGACGCCGAGGTTCAGCAGGTTCCAGGCGATGCCGTTGAGGAAGGCGGCGTGATAGGAGCCGGTCAGGTCGAAGACCTTGCCGGACATCCAGCCGCCCAGCGCCATGCCGAGCAGGGTGCACATCAGCACGGTGCCGACTCTCGCGCCCGCTTCCGCGGGCGGGAAGTGCTCGCGCACGATGATGGCGTAGGACGGCACGATGCCGCCCTGGAACAGGCCGAACAGCGCCGAGATCACGTAGAGCGAGAGCAGGCCGTCGAAGGGGACGAAGAGCAGCAGAGCGAGCCCCTGCAGCACCGAGCCGAGCAGCAGGGTGCGCAGGCCGCCGATGCGGTCGCAGATCAGGCCCGAGACGATGCGGCTGACGACGCCGCAGCCGAGCATCAGCGAGAGCATCTCGGCGCCGCGCGCCGCGCCGTAGCCGAGGTCGCCGCAGTAGGCGACGATGTGCACCTGCGGCATCGCCATCGCGACGCAGCAGGCCACGCCGGCGATGCACAGCAGCCCCTGCGCCTGGCCGGGCGACAGGCCGAAGGGCCGCTTCGACGGCACGACCGGGGAGATGCCGCGCGGCGCCGCCGCCACCGCCGCGGGCGGCCGGGCGCGCATCAGCATTGCCAGCGCCGGCATCGTCAGCGCGCTGAACACGGCGATGCCCAGGTAGGTGTGGCGCCAGCCGACGCTCTCGATGAAGTGCTGCACGATCGGCGGCCAGACCGCGCCGGCGACGTAGTTGCCCCTGGCGCAGACCGCCACCGCGATGCCGCGGCGCTTGACGAACCAGAGCGAGGTATCGGCCACCAGCGGCGCGAAGGTAGCCGAACTGCCGAGCATGCCGATCGACAGGCAATGCGCCGCCGCGAAGATCCAGATGTTCGGCGCCATGCCGGCCACCACGAAGCCGCCGGCGACGCCGGCCGAGCCGATCAGCAGCGGCAGCATCACGCCATGGCGGTCGGCGAGCCGGCCCATCAGGATGCCGCCGACGCCGAAGCCGATCATCATCAGCGTATAGGGCAGCGAGGCGTCGGCGCGCGCGATGGCGAACTCGGCCTGCACCGAAGGCAGCACCACCGCGACGATGTACATGCCGCCGCTGCCGATGGTCATCAGCGCCAGCGCAGCCAGCAGGCGCCTGACGGCATGGCGCGAATCGGCCTGAGGCTCACTCACGCGGAGACCTGGGCGGGAAGCCTGATGCGTGCGATTTCGGCGAAGTAGCGCGCGCCGATGGTCAGCACCTCGTCGTTGAAGTCGTAGCTCGCGTTGTGTAGCGGCGTGCCGCCGGCCTCGCCGCTCGCGCCGTTGCCGATGAAGACGAAGGCGCCCGGCACGGCCTGCAGGAAGGCGCCGAAGTCTTCCGAGATCATCATCGGCTGCACCTCGGCATCGACCCGCTCCGCGCCGGCGACCGCGGTGGCCGCCGCGACCGCGACCGGCACGCACTCGGACCAGTTGACCGTCGGCGCGAACTCGTGCGTGTACTCGAAGCTGCAGTCGGCGCCGTGCAGGCGGCAGATGCCGGTGGCGATCTCGCGCATGCGGCTTTCGAGCAGGGCCTGGGTCTCGGGCGCGTAGCTGCGCGTGTCGCCCTTGATGATCACGTTGCTCGGGATCGCGTTGCGGATGCCGTCGGTGATGAACTCGGTGCAGGAGATCACCGCGGGCACGCCCGGATCGATGTTGCGCGAGACGATGGTCTGCAGTGCCAGCACGATCTCCGCGGCGATGACGATGGCATCCACGCCCATGTGCGGCCGTGCCGCGTGCGTGCCGCGGCCCTTCACGTGGATCACGAAGTTGTCCTCGCTCGCCATGATGCCGCCGGCGCGGGTCGCAAAATGGCCGGCAGGGATGCCCGGCATGTTGTGCGCGCCGTAGATCTCGTCGACCGGGAAGCGCTCGAACAGGCCGTCGGCGATCATCGCCTTGGCGCCGCGGCCATGTTCCTCGGCGGGCTGGAAGATGAAGCGCACCGTGCCGTCGAAATCGCGGCGCGTGCAGAGCAGCTCGGCCGCGCCGAGGATCATCGCCATGTGCCCATCATGGCCGCAGGCGTGCGACTTGCCTGCGGTGGCCGATGCATGGGCGCGCCGCGGCGCGTGTTCGTGGATGTTCAGCGCATCCATGTCGGCGCGCAGGCCGATCACGCCGCGGCCCGAGCCGATCGTCAGGCTCGCGACCAGGCCGGTGCCGCCGATGCCGCGCTGCACCTCGAGGCCGAGGCCGGAGAGCACGCCGGCGACGTAGTCGGCGGTGCGGTGCTCCTCGAAGCCGGTTTCCGGATGGCGGTGCAGCTCATGGCGCCAGTGGGTGAGTCGTTGTTCGAATCCGAAGTCATTCATCGTGTCGTCGAATCGTCTGGTTCACTCGTCCGCCAATCGCCGCAGCACCTCCAGCAGCACGCCCGCGCCCCGCGCCAGATCGGCCGGCTCGGTGTGTTCGTGCGGGTTGTGGCTCAAGCCCTGGTGGCTCGGCACGAAGATCATCGCCGACGGGCAGATGCGCGCCATCATCTGCGCGTCATGGCCGGCGCCGGAGCTCATGTGCATGTAGGTCAGGCGCTGCTCCGCGGCGATCACCTCGATCAGGCGCACCAGCCGGGGATCGAAGCGCACCGGCTCGAAACGCGCCAGCGGCGTGCTCTCGATCCGTACCGATTCCTCGTGCACCAGGCGCGCGATGTACTGCGCCAGTTCGCCCTCGGCGCGCCGCAGCATCGGCTCGCGCGCGTTGCGCAGGTCGACCGTCAGCCTGGCGCGCGAGGCGATCACGTTGATCAGGTTCGGATGCAGCTCGATCGAGCCGACGGTCGCGACCTGGCCGCCGCCGAAGCGCTTGGCCAGGTCGCGCACGAACACCGCGATGGCGGCCGCGCAATAGCCCGCATCGCGGCGCATGCGCATCGGCGTGGTGCCGGCGTGATTCGACTGGCCGGTGATCTCGATGCGCTGCCACGAGATGCCTTGCAGGTCCTGCACCGCGCCGATCTGGATGCCTTCGGTCTCCAGCACCGGGCCCTGCTCGATGTGCAGCTCGATGTAGGCATGCGGCACGATGCGCCCGACCGGCAGGGCGCCGGCATAGCCGATGCGCTGCAGTTCGTCGCCGAGCACGCTGCCGTCGGTGCCGACCGTCGCCAGCGCCTCCTCCAGCGGCAGGCCGCCGGCATGCACCAGCGAGCCCGTCATGTCGGGCATGTAGCGCACGCCTTCTTCGTTGGTGAAGGCGGCGACGGTGATGGCGCGCTTCGTCTGCACGCCGTGCAGGTTCAGGAGGCGCAGCACTTCGAGGCCGGCCATCACGCCGTAGCTGCCGTCGTAGCGGCCGCCGGTGGCGACGGTGTCGATGTGCGAGCCGGTCATCACCGGGGCGGCGTCCGCATCGCTGCCGGGGCGCGTGCCGAAGATGTTGCCGATGCGGTCGATCTCGACCGTGAGCCCGAGCTCGTGCATCCATTGCACCAGCTGGTCGCGGCCGAGCTTGTCGGCATCGCTCAGCGCGAGGCGGCAGACGCCGCCGTGCTCGATCGCGCCGATGGCGGCCAGGGTGTCCAGGCGGGCGGTCAGGGCCTGGAGGTCGATCTCTGAGCTCATGGAATGGGGCTGCCTTGCGATTGTTCCGTGACGAAGCACAGCAGCTGCGACTGCGGGGTGAGGCCAAGCTGTTCACGCCGATTCTCGTCGCTCCAGGCGAGCAGCGCCGCGGCGACGCCTGCTGCCCCTGACGGCGTGCTGCCGATCAGCGGCTGCAGCAACGCCGTGCCCCGCGCGGCCTCGTCGTCGCCGAGGGTGATCCAGTCGTCGCAGGCCGGCGCCAGCAGCTCGTAGGCGATCATCGACGGCCGCTTGCAATCGAGCCGGCCCATGTTGCTCGCCGGCCCGCTGACCTCGACGATGCGGCCGGCCGCGGCGCTCGCGCTCAGGCAGTCGGCGACCTCGGGTTCGACGACGATCAGCCGGCGCGTGTCTCCCGGCTGCGCACGCAGCGCCGCGCCGACGGCCGCGGCCAGCCCGCCGACGCCCGCCTGCACCAGCACGTGCGTGAAGGCGACGCCGCGCTGCGCCGCCTCGTCCATCGCCTCCCGCGGGATGCGCAGGTAGCCGGCCATGATCAGCAGCGGTACCTCGGTGTAGCCCGGCCACGAGGAATCCGACACCAGCTCGATGCCCGGCCGTTCGGCATGGGCCTGCGCCGCGGCCATCGAGGCTTCGTAGTGCGCGCCGGCGCGCACGACGCTCGCACCCGCCGACTGCAGCCGCTGCACGAAGGATTCGGGCACCGTCTGCGCGACGAAGACGGTGCAGCGACAGCCGACCAGCCGCGCGCCGATCGCGACCGACAGCCCGTGATTGCCGGCGCTGGCGCAGCAGACCTCGAGCTGCGGGCCCGCGCGGCCGGCGCCGGCGACCAGCTCGCGCAGGCCGAGGCCGGGTTCGACCCGCCTTGCCGCGGCGAGCGCGAGCTGCATCACCGCGTACGCGCCGCCCAGGGCCTTGAAGCTGCCCGCACGCATGCGCTGCGTCTCGTCCTTCAGCCACAGCGTGGGGCCGGTGTCTTGCCAGGGTTGCCAGCGCACGAGCGGCGTCGGCCGGTGCGAGGGGCACAGCGCGAGCCAGGCCTCGGCATCGCGCGCGGCGGCGAACATCCGCTCGGACCAGGGCAGCGGAGCGAGCTGCGGATCGCGTCGCGGATTCTTCAGGATCTGCATCGTGCGGCGGCAGGTGCGGGAGGCGGGGCGGCCATTCTCGGCCATCGCCGCGGAATAGCCCGCCGATTCCCCGTCTTTCCGGCGCACCGGGCGACGGCGAGCCGGCGAAGAATCCAAAGCTCCAAACCCGCACGCCCTCCGCGGCTCCATTCCATGTCGATTCCCTTGTTCGAAACCCTTCGCGCGCTCGGCGTGCCCGCGCCGCAAGGCGTGCTGCAGCTCGGCGCGAGCTTCGGCCAGGAGCTGCAGAGCTTCGTCTCCAACGGCGTCGGCTGCGGCGTCTTCGTCGAGCCGCTGCCCGAGCCCTTCGCGCAGCTCTCGTCGCTGTGCAAGAGCATTCCCGGCTATGTCGCGGTACAGACGCTGTGCACCGACGAGACCGGCAAGCGCTACACCTTCCACCTCGCCAGCAACGGCGGCATGAGCAGCAGCATCCTGAAGCCGGCGAACCATCTGAAGGTGTTCGAGTCGGTCAAGTTCGAGGGCTCGGTCGAGCTGGTCTCGAACACCGTCGACGATCTGACCGCCTACCTCGCGGCGAACGGCCACGCCAACGTCGTGAACCGGCTCGACACGATGTACATGGACACGCAGGGCTCGGAGCTGAAGATCCTGATGGGCGCGAACCGCGTGCTGAAGAACGTCAAGTACGTCTTCACCGAGGTGATGCGCGCCGACCTCTACGAAGGCCAGACGCCTTTCCTGAGCTTCTGCGCGTGGATGGACGCGACCGGCTTCACGCTGAACAACGTCTACTTCAACAGCCACCAGTACGGCGACGCGCTGTTCATCCGCAAGGAGACC
>Ga0105237_10000878_pt1 | contig 40706 bp, 49 predicted proteins | sample KBSC24metaG_FD_81520 | JGI IMG/M metagenome (GOLD analysis project Ga0105237, IMG submission 81520) | Corn rhizosphere microbial communities from Kellogg Biological Station, Michigan, USA - KBS C2-4 metaG | ecosystem: Host-associated > Plants > Roots > Rhizosphere > Soil | place: Michigan, USA...
CATCGGCCATGCGGCGTAATGGGATTTCCCGGCTCGCATTGGCGCAATAAGCCGCGGTAGCCTGACTAATTTCGCCTCCGTCGCCGCTACTGGTACGTGCGCGAGACCATTGATCTCGGCCCAGGCAATAGACTGCTGGGCCTTCGATGATCTGCTTATGCAGGATGGCACCGCTGCGCATGGCCGCGATGATCCTGTCAGCCTGCATTGCCGTCTAGAGAAAGACGTAGAGCGTGGCGGCGATCAGCACGAATAGGAGAGCGAAGAAGAGCGGTTGATCCTCGGGCCCTTCCGAACCGAGCGCTCCACCATTGGTGAACCGTATGGCCGAATCACTCGCCTTGGTGAACTCCGCCACGACTTGGCGTCTCAACTTCAGATTCTCCCGAAGCACCCTTTCAAGGTCACCGTTGTTCGAGGTCATGCCGCACCTTGTGTCAAAAGATGCGATCTCTGATTGCGTAGAGCACGAAGCCTAGACTGATGATTAGGGCACCGAAGATCGCTGCCAACTCCCAAAGCAATTGAGGCGTTTGGTTTGCGCTAGTTCGAGAGCGGATTCTTTCTTTGAGAACTTTTTGAGCGACCCTTAATCTATCTCCCTCCCACATTTTTCGCTCGATCCGACGCTCGATCTCGTAGTCATCAAGCTTGGCATCGTCCGGATCGAATTCAGTCGCCATCCAACATTTTTATCATTACTTCTGACGCCATGGCGATGGGCAGCGTGGTATTGGTCGATGCGCTTAACTGACTGGGGCTATTCCAGCGTAGTCCTCCGGCAGCTTCTCCACTTCTGGCGAGGCAGCCAAAAGGCAGTTGCCGTCAGCACCCCGCCGTGGTGCCCGTTAGTCCCCAGACACAATGTAGCGGAGGACAAAGCCAACCCCGCAGAGGATAAGGATGGGAATCAATACGAGACCCACCCAATAGACAACTCCCCAGCCGGTAACCCTCCTGGGTTTGTTCGCTCTGGCGACCTCGGCCACTAGGTCTCGTCGAAGCTTGAGGTTCTGCTGAAGCAATTCTTCGAGGTCATCGTGGAGCGCATAAGCTATATCCTCCAACTACAAGCATATCGCCCTGGCATGATGAGCCAACTCTTCGCCCAAATCTATCGAGCGTCATGCAGCAACGCTCATGTCGGTGATTGGGTCCGCCACCATCCTCGTCTGACAGCCTTGCCGCCGCGATTTTAGAGGTTCTGTCGAGATGCTCGTCTATTTGTCGTGAGCCATAGGCAGCGACTAGAATGCGATAAGCCGCTTCAAACAGAATTGCCGCAACCTCATCTACGTGGCCTTCGGCGGTGTTGGGCTATCCAGGGCGGGTGATAACTTTTCAGCGGGCTCCTCTTCTTCTCTGGATATATTCTCTGGATATATGCGGATCGAATTTCTCGACCCCCGCAGGTCGATTTTTGCGACTCCCCCGGTCTAGATTCTCGACCGTTCCCCTCAAACTGCACAAACCTAGTCAGGGAATGGCAGGAAAAGATGGAAACAAACAAACAGGCATGGGAAGCAAGGAATAGCCCGTACCGGGCTAGTTAGTAATAGAGCCGAATTATTTGGATTATTTATTTGGGGATAGGAAAATAGTCTGGGGGAGGCCCAAAAGAGCGCGTAACCCTAGAAATCTCAAATTCGACCAAGGCGGCGAACGCAAGCCTAAGAATTCTGGTCGGCCCCGTGGCGACCATAATTTCTGCAAAAACGAGCGGAATAAAGAGAAGCCCCAAGCGACGGGGGGTCAACACGGGGCTTCTCCGGTTCCTTATGGGGGGAACCTGTGATGGGGAGGGAAAACCCACCACAGTCGGCAGTTAATCATCACGACGCCCAATTCAACCCGCGCTCCTTGGCCTAGCCTTGGGGCGCTTTTTCTTGGTCTGTTAGCGTTATGTCCATCCTGGAAGGTTTGCCATTAAGCGGGGATTTGGTCCGCCCTCCAGTCCGTCATTGACCGAAGTACATGCCACGCCGATGGCAGCCCCCGCCTTGCTCAAGATTGGCGACCCGGACATGCCTCCGACAATTAGCTCATTGGCCTTCGATATCCATAATGGCCCATCGGGTCGATGTTCGACCTCACACTCAAACCAATTATGCTCGTGTAGTTAGTGACTCGTAATGGTCCTTGGCTTCAATCATCTCACCATCAAACGTCTTTATCATTATCGGTTTGTAGTCATGCGGCGTGTCGGCAATGGCGAGAGGGATATCAGGCATAAGCTCACAATAGGCTTCATTCTCGGCATACAGTGATTGCGAATCTGGTTGGCCGAGTACCGCAATGTCAGCAACAGGATCAGCAAAAAGACACTCTGCCCAAACAGTAGGTGACTCACCCAAATGCCCGAGTAGGTTAGCGTATGTCCGTTCTTCTAAGGGGGAAGCTGGATGCGCCGGAGGCAAATACGGTAAGCAGTGGGAGGCGGTGATAACGTGAAATGTCTCGCTTGGTCCCGCGACCACGAAACCGTGCCCAGGACCAACCGTAATGACAGCACGCTTGGCTAAGTCGAAATCCATAAAACATCCCTATCAAAAGCCGGATAGGTAACGAGTGGAACGCCTGTTCTCGATAGATGAATGAAAATTTTTTGGGATTGCATCAACGACAGGGTCAACGGTCCATGGTGCTGGGAAGCGTCTCATTGATGGAAATCTCCGGCGTTTACGACAGCCGAAATTCCATTCAATGGCTGTCGGACCCGATCCTTTAGACAGGGAACAGATCGGAGTCATCCGTAGTTTAGTACGACAGAGGGATCACTAAAGAGCCGCCTCGGGAGTCGGTACGCTAGGAAGCACAATCCTCAGCGTCGGATACCGTGATATCGTTCGGGGGGAGGGATGCGGTCCTATCTCGAGAATTTTGTCGAGGCGTTATTTCCGTGGTCGAAGCCCGGCAGCGGACAGACGTCTCTAGGTGTTTGCACGATTTGCACCTGGTGCGATGGTAGAGGCTACTTAAAGAAAAATGCGAATGTCTGGCGTGCATGCCCAGAGTGCTATGGAGGCCACTTTTGGATTCCACCCAACGGTGAAGAGCTAGCGGAGTCCGGCAAGCCAAAAAGAGAAGTTCGCCCGCTCTTGTAGCTCGCGAACATTACGCATGCTCCGCCGCCGAGGTGCGGTCCACCGCCAAAGCCAGCGGAACAGTGGGCGCCTCCGCCGAAAGCGACTACAAGCTCGGAATGTGTTCCAACATTCGCCCAATTACGCTGTTACCACCTCTATTGCGCATCCGCCGTGAGTCAATATTTGCGCAATTCGAGGGGGTTTTCCCATGCGTGACATCCGTGGCGACCTGCAAGTTCGTGCCAATCTGATCAAAGAACAAATGAGTGCTGCACAGCAGCAATTCGAGAATCTTACGGAGCAGCTCAAGCTAGAACATGAGACCAAGCTGACAGAGATAAAAGCCGAACTCGAAGCCGTAAAGTTTGTTATGGAGGCTGAGCATAGACGGGTTGGTAACTCTGGATCCACGATGCCGCAACCCAAGCATCCCCAACCACTGCCCCCAGTAACGGAGTTCCGACCTGACATTAAGTTGGCCTCCTAAGACTTCAGAGGCAGACCAGCCAGTCGCATAATCAGTCTTTGATGCAGGCCGTAACCATGCACGGCGAAATGCGAGACATAAGTGGCGACCTGCGAGAGCGAGCCGACCTGATCGTGGGACAGATGGTGGCGGAACAGGCTCGGTTCCGCCAGCAACTCATGAAGCTCAACGAGGAAAGGGCAACCCGGCGGCAGCAGCTAGAGACCGCACGGCAATCCATCCACCGTTTTATTAACATTTTAACTGTGCAGCACGTCTTGCACCGTGCGTTGAAGTCAGCTGTCACCGCGCTCGATACTCAGGCTGAGAAATCGGAAAAAGCCCTTCAAAAGGAAAAAGCCGAGGCTAGTCCATCATCGAAAGAAACGGACCCGAAAGCCTAATCCTTCTATCGTTGCGTGCCGCATCAGGCCGCTGCCAAAGGCGAGATGCTTCACCTTAAGTGATTACAGGCTTCACCCAGCGTGCATCACGATTTCTCAGCCATGAAAACACCGGACGCTCCTGTTTGAGTTTGGCGAGCCTCGCTTCGACGTCATAGCGCACTTCTTGACGAAGCGCGATGAAGGCTGGTCCTGCCCACGTTCTGACTTTGCAAGGAGCGCACGCTGGGCAACCCGTTAGAGAGAACTGCAAGAAGTTTGCGCGATTCCCTAGGCTCTTAAAGTTTTCTATCTGCGCTTTGAACGGCGTTGGAGTGGCGCACAATTTATAGTTAGACAATCTTCGGCCTGCTGTGGCGTTTTTGCCTTTGCGCATTTGGTCTGGCATTCCTCCTTCACGCCGCAAATGGCGTTAGGTAAACACTCCTTACAAGTCCATTTGGTGGAACCGACCTTCACCTCGCAATATAAGTACGCATTCGCTTCCTTGATCATCCACGCCAGCGTAATGAACGCCAGCACAGAAGCAAAGGTGATGGCCTTCATGTAATCTCCAACGACTAGAGGTTGTGACCAGGGTTTATAGTGCAGATGACTTTGGGGTGATGAACTGTCGAGCAGGTTGAGCCGCTAGGGCGATACCATGAAGCCGCAAAACGACTGAGCCCACTGCGCGAACTATGCAGTACACTACGAACGCCACAATGAGCGCAAAGCCCAGACGAGGTATGAAGATGGAGAGGTAGTCAACATCACGTTGGCGCTCGAATCCGGCAGTAACCTCGTCATATGCTGCATAAGCACCCCCAGCAGCGCCATCGCAGCATATAAAAGCCCAAGCTGATGGAAACTGCGGCTGCTCACGGAGTGCCCCCAGCGTCCTGGCAATTGTAGCACGTAGGCTATCGATGCCGAAGCATGCCTAATGTATCGGCATCACGCGGATGCAGTCGCTGGTCGGCAGTCTCCTCGAGAAAGTAAGCTTCACCAACTCTCATCACGTCCGTTGAATATTTTCGAGATGGCGGAAAGATCCGCAGGAGGTTGTAAGTGTCCACAACGATAAAAGCGTGGGGTGGACCATTTCCCTCGGCCAAGCTTCTCTCCCAATCAATTCGAGTGGAGTCCCAGAAGCTGGCGTGAATGGGTGTTCGGGCTTCAGCAAACCATTTTCTGTCGCGCTTATTCAGGTCTTCGGCAGAATGGGAAAGGCTCGCACGTGGAACCTGCTTGCCAAAACTTGCTAAGTCGCCTGTCCACAGGCTTACGAAAAGCCTGGCTTTGTAGGAATCGAGAAAGCTATTGCGAAGTCCATTCCAATCCTCTCGTCGTTTCTGGAGAGCGAGGGAGGCTTGCAGTTCCTGCTCCAACTCAGCACGCTGCTCGCCTCTCCAACTAAGTCTTTCACGGATACGCTCAGGTTCGATCCAGTCATTGTTGGGATTGGGCGGGAGACCAGCGCGCTCACACTCATATTCGGCAAGGGTATCGAGAAACAAAGGAATGCCTAAGGCCATGTGGTCAGGCGATTCCCGCGTGTCGATTTCCGCCCACTTCTTCCCGTCTCGAGGAACGCGGGTTAGATCAGCCAGAGGGAAGCGGGAAACAGAGACCCACAGCAGCGCCTCCGCAAGATAACACCGGTCGGCCAGTCTGCGCGGCACGAGGATTTTAATGGGCACGCGAAGACTCCAATACATTGGTGCCCGACGGCATGTGTGTTCAGTTTACTACAACCCCTCGCATGCTGTAGCGAGAAAGCAACAGGAAATCGCAAAAATGCCTGTCCCACAGAAAACTGGTTTGAAGTCAGTCGGACCCAGAGTAAGGGTTCGGCACGCGGGGCAGTCTCGCGTTTCAGTCCCTGCAATGAATTGGCCCCGCCAGACCCTGCCGGGGCTTTTTCTTGCCCGCGTAGGACGGGGCACTAAAATCATCGCGAGAGTAAATACTTCAAGTCTGCCGGCAGCAGATGCCCGGCAGACAGTCGTACCGCGATGGCGAATAACAAGGCCAGGGCGAGGAGAATAGCTATCTCTTTAAATTCCACATCGCTTTTTAACAGCTGGAGCCGAGCCAAAAGAGAAGGTTTTTTCATAGCCCAAAGGAAAAAAGCGGCCCCGTTTAGGGGCCGGAAGGGAAGGGTTTTATGGGTGCGTCTAGCTTCGGTGATGATGGTTAACTATGGGTTAAAAGCTTTGGGTAAGTGAGTCATGAGCGACTGCGCCTATCCTTTTTACGGACAATTGATTTTGATGTTACCCAAGACGGTGCTTTTTTGATCGGCTTGCCGGGTCGGCAAGTTCATCCCAAGGAGAGAAGGATGAAAAAGCATATAGTCGCGGCCGTTCTGATCGGCGTGTTTGCCACTCCGGCTTTGGCCCTGACTTCCGGGGTCTATTATGTGGGTCTCGATATGACTACCCATACGTGCTCGGTGGTGACGCACCTGACTCACGGCATGGAAATGATGGGAAAATACAAATCTAAGGAAGCTGCCGAGAAGGCAATGGCCGGTATGAAGAAGTGTCACGCCTAGTCGGTTTAAGAGTGTATGAGTTCTCTTAGTGGAAGGGCCTGGTCTAGAGTGAGGCTCTTCCTGCTTTATGGGGTTGGTCTTGAAACCTTGTGGTTGTCAGCAACAGGAATCCAGCAGCGTCCCGCGTAGCACTTGTGGCAAGTCTGCCAGACATTCTGATTTTTTCGGGTGTAGCCCCTTCCTTCGCATTCGCGGCAAACTTCAGCTTTGCCCAGCAGGCCCTTTCCGCCCTCCGGGATCAATCGATCAACCAAATCCTCTACGACGGAACTCCACATGAAAAAAACTCCAGCCGCCGAGATCGTCGCACGTTTTAGTACGCCTGGGAAATTTATATCGACTATGTCGTTCGGAAGCTGGGTTACCAAGGTCTCAAAGAAGAAGCCCTGGGACGGAAAAAGAAAGCCCGGGGCGTCCTTTTGGCCGTAGGTGTGGGGTCTTCTATAATTTTCACACCGGAGCTAATGTCGGCCTTGCGGTGGTCGAACCCTGCGATCCCCCCTTTGGCCGGGGCTTCTTCCAAGGCGGCGAAAATACTCTCATGCCTGTCGATCCCGGTGAGTGCCGTCAGCATGCGCTTGATTGCGTACGTATGGCGCAAACGGCAACTAGCCCTGAAGCAAGAAAGATATGGTCCGACCTCGCTAGAACGTGGCTGAGGTTTGCAACTGATCTTGAGGCAAGTCAGTGCCTGCTAAACGAATGGGGCAGGCCCAAAGCTAAAAAGCATCAATCTGAATCGTGATGACTATACAATCTGGTCGCTGCAAAAAGTGCAATCAGCGCTTCAAACCAAGCAGAAAATAAAGATGGGGGCACGCGCCTTCTCCTCTTTGAGAAGCCTACGCACGATCGGAATTGCGATCACGCAGCGGCGCACTCGATCGGCGCAGCCTGAAGAAGCCGTAGAAATAACTGAGCCAGAGGACGACGGAGAGGCCGTAGAAGATGATGGTTCGCACCGACCACCACGGCCAGGAGCCGGCGGAGCCGATGGCAATCGCGTTGGGGTACCAAGAGAAGAGCGTGGAGCGCCACCGATTCCACATGAGGGTCACTTCCGTGTTTCGATCCTGCGCGGTCTTGGCGTCGTTGAAGACGCGCTCGCTGTTGCGCTTCAACCACCACCAGGAATCGTCGTTGATCAGCTCAAGCCCCCTGTCGGACCGGTTGCGCATGTAGATGTATTCGATGTCGGTCGTATTGCCGCGGGCGTCGGGATCGCTGCGGCGCACTTCCGTTCCTGTGATGACGCCGGTTGTCCATGTTGGACGTGCGTATTCCCATCCGAACCAGAGGGGGATACCCACTACGAGTGCAGCGATGGCCAGAATTGGAGCCCCCCTGCGCCATAGAATAAAGGCGAGCACGAGAATCGCGAGCAGGACGATGTAACCGATAGACAGATAAGCCTGGAGCACTGCTCAAACCTCACCGCAGATGAGACTCGAAACGGTCGAGCCGCCTTTCAATATCTGCGTTGGCAGCGTCTATTCCCAGGCAGAAGGGGCCCTCAAAAATGTTAGTCAGTGCGTTAGTCACGACCATTCTGGCTGGCAAATCGCGGCGTAACTATCTGAAACACCTAGTGGTACGTATCCGTCGCTTCCCAGAACACGTAATAGGAATAGGCGGTGTAGCCCAGAATGATGGGGAGGATCGGGATCGCGCCATACAGCATGAAGAGTTGCGACTCCGGCGCAGCGGCAGCCTGCCAGATGGTGATGTTGGGCGGGACGATGTAGGGGAACAGGCTCACCGCGAGCCCGGTGTAGCAAAGCACGAACAGCACTGCGCTCAGGATGAAGGGCAGATAGCGCTGGCGCCTCTCGAGCGCCCACCATATCCCGATCACAGTCGCCGCAGTGGCAAGCGGCACTGGGCTCAGCATCACGATATGCGCCGGCTTGAACCAGCGCGCAGCGATCTCGGGATGCAGGAAGGGCGTCCACAAGCTGAAGATCACAATGAATGCAGTAAGTGCGATCAGCGCGTAACGCCCGACGCTATACGCCCATTCTCGCAGCGCCTCGTCGCCTTTCATGATTAGCCAGCCCGCCGACAGCATCACGTAGCCCGAGAGAAGGGCAATCGCGGTGACGGCCGAGAACGGCGTGAGCCAATCGAACGGTCCGCCGGCAAATTTGTTGTCCTTCACGGTGAAACCTTCGATGAAGGCGCCGATGATCGCGCCTTGCATCAAAGCGGCAAGGATCGATCCGCCGGCAAAAGCGAGATCCCACGCCCAGCGGTAACGATCGGACTTGAAGCGGAACTCGAAGGCAACGCCCCGCAGGATGAGTCCCATCAGCATGAGAATGATTGGGATGTAGAGGGCTGGCAGCATCACCGAGTAGGCAAGCGGGAAGGCCGCGAGCAATCCGCCGCCTCCGAGCACGAGCCAGGTCTCGTTGCCGTCCCAGAACGGCGCGACCGAGTTCATCATCGCGTCGCGGTCCTTGTCCGATGGCGCAAGCGGGAACAGCACGCCGAGACCCAAATCGTAGCCACCGAGCAGCACGTAGAGGAACACGGCGAGCGCGAGGATTGCGGCCCAAATCAGCGGCAAGATGATGGGAAGAACTTGGGCGAGGCCTGGATCGATGGGCGTCATGGATGTCCTGCCGCTGCCAAAGGTCGGTGAGAAAGGTCGGCCTCGGCCTCTTCCGGCGCCGGCGGCGGCTCCTCGGGTCCGCGCTGCACGAGCTTGATAATGTAATAGAGGCCGGCGCCGAACACGATGCCGTACACCAGCACGAACAAAATGATCGAAGCGAGCACGCTGCCGCCCGGGACGGGAGAGACCGCATCGGCGGTGCGCAGTATTCCATAGACTGTCCAAGGCTGGCGGCCGACTTCGGCCGTGAACCAGCCGGCGAGCACGGCGAGGAAGCCGAGCGGCGACACCCAGGTGAGCGTGTGCAGGAACCAGCGACTGGTGAACAGCCTGCCGGTGAGCCATAGGATTGCGCCGGCGATGCCGACCACGATCATGATGAGACCGATCCCGACCATGATGCGGAAGGCGAAGAACGGGATGATCGGGTTCGGCCGATCCTCCGGCGGGAACGATTTCAGTCCTTTCACCTCGCCGTTCCAGTCATGGGTGAGGATCAAGCTGCCGAGCTTGGGGATGGCGAGCTCGTAGTGATTGGTCTCAGCCTTGGGGTCGGGGAAGGCGAATAGGATCAGCGGCACACTAGTGCCGGTCTCCCAATGCGCCTCGAGTGCCGCGATCTTGGCGGGCTGATGCTTGAGCGTGTTCAGCCCATGCAGATCGCCGATCACGAGCTGGAGCGGCGCGAGCCAGACGAGAAGGCTCAAGCCCATGCCGAGCATGATCCGGCCGTGCGGGATGCAGCGATTGCGCAAAATGTACCAGGCGCCGATGCCGGCCACGATGAAGGCCGTGGTGAGATAGGCCGCTGCCACCATGTGGGCGAAGCGGTAAGGGAAAGATGGATTGATGATCGCCTGATACCAGTCGGCGACGTGCAGCACGCCGGCGGCGTCCGCAGTAAAGCCCGCAGGCGTCTGCATCCAGCTATTGGCGGACAGGATCCAGAAAGCGGAGATCAGCGTGCCGAGTGCGACCATGCAGGACGCGAAGAAGTGCACGGGCTTCGGCACGCGGTTCCAGCCGAACAGCATGATGCCGAGGAAACCCGCCTCGAGAAAGAAGGCGGTCAGCACCTCGTAGGACATCAGCGGGCCGATGACGTTGCCGCCGCGCCGCGATAGCTCGCTCCAATTAGTGCCGAACTCGTAGGAGAGCACGACGCCCGACACCACGCCCATGCCGAACGATATGGCGAAGATCTTGGTCCAGTGCTGGGCGATGCGGAGATAGATGTCCTTGCCGGTCCTGAGCCACAGCGCCTCGAGCACCACGAGCCACCCGGCAAGGCCGATGGTGAAAGACGGAAAGAGGATGTGGAAGGAGATGGTGAACGCGAACTGGATGCGCGACAGTAGAAGAGGGTCGAGCTCTGGCATCCTTGGATCTCAAGCTTGGCGGTTTGGAAGGGGCGCTTAGCGACTCAGGGTTTTGTGTCGAGAGAGTAGCCTCGCGAGGCGAGAAAACCTAGCGGTGCACGGCCGCAGCATGATGACATCTTTCGGCTGGCAACATTGCGTGCCGGGGTTAAGTTTCGGGGCATGGATGCAAAAAACCTCGCCCTGACCGTGCTCGGCAAGACCCTTCAAGCGCGCGGCTACCGGTTTGTGGCGGTCACCCCCGCAACCCATTGCCGGGTGCTCGACCGCGCTCCCCCGCCCGTCACCCTCGAATCGATCTTCGGCTGGAACCGGCCGTTCGACCGCGACTCTTTGGATCCCGAGATCTTCGATCTCCTCGAGGATGCCGAGGCTCTGGAAGGGGAGTCGGGCCGCTACAAATCGAAAGTGCGCTTCGCCACTATCGACGATCTGATCTTGGCGCATTCGGCATTCCCCACCTCAGAGCAGGACGCGGTTTTTTTCGGACCTGATACCTACCGGTTTGTCCGCCTCTTGCGAGCGTCGCTTGCCGATATCGCTTTGGATGGGCCTGTGCGGCTCATCGATATCGGGAGCGGCAGCGGGGCGGGTGGAATTGCCGCAGCCCGATTACTCGGCAAGCGCGCCGAGGTCTTGCTTGGTGATATCAACCGCACGGCGCTCGCGTTCAGCGCGGTCAACGCGGTGGTAAACGATGTGGCTTCGGCGAAGACCATGTTCAGCGATGTCCTTGGGGGAATTGAAGGTCTCGCAGACATCATCATGGCGAACGCGCCCTATCTCGTTGACGACGACCGCCGCCTTTATCGCCATGGCGGGGGCGAGCTCGGCATTGCACTCACGGTGCGGATCGCCGAGGAGGGCCTTGACCGGCTCAAGCCCGGCGGGCGGCTCATTCTTTACAGTGGCACTCCTATTGTTGGCGGCGCCGACCCGCTGCTGGAAGTCCTTGAACCCGTTTTGAAACTCAATGCCAGCCACTTCGTTTATGAGGAAATCGATCCAGACGTCTTTGGCGAGGAACTCGACAGGCAGGCATACGCCAATGCTGATCGAATCGCCGCCATAGGCCTTACAGCCGTAAAACGAGGATGAGTAAGTGACCCCCCATGACCTCTCATGGACTGAGACGGCCGCCGAGCTTCAAGGTCCAGCGTTCGAGCGATTTCAGATAGAGCTTGCGAAATACAACAGCCGGCATCTCAGGCCGGCATTCCCAACGGACGCTTGGCGCGATGAGCTCGACGAATACGCCACGGTAACGCGCGCCGAGGGCGAATATATTGAGGCGGTGCGGCGCGAGATCGCTCCGCTTGTGGCGGACGTCCCGAGCGGCGTAGACGATTTCATCGACTGGTTCGAGGAGCTCAAAGCGACGGGTCCCGGTCAGGGCGATCCACTCTTCCCCTGGCTCGCAGAAACCGCGAGCCAAGATGATATGCTGTGGTTTCTGACCCAGGAGGTCGCGGGCGAAGCAGGCTTCGACGATCTTCTTGCGCTGACCCAGGTGAAGATGCCGATCACCGCCAAACTAGAGATGGCGCGAAACTACTGGGACGAAATGGGCCGAGGCAGGGAAACCGCCATGCACGGCCCGCTGCTCGAAAGACTCGCGAGCTATCTCGAAATCCATGCCGAGCCTGACCGGGTAGTCCCTGAATCGCTTGCGCTCGGCAACGCGATGCTGGCCTTGGCGCGCAGCCGCCGCTATTGCTTTCAGTCGATCGGCGCGCTCGGCGTAATCGAGATGACGGCGCCGACGCGTGCCGGCTTTGTCGATGCGGGGCTCAAGCGATTACGCATCCCTACCAAGAAGCGTCTCTATTTCACCCTACATGCCGTGCTCGACATCAAACATTCAGAGTGCTGGAACCGCGAGGTGCTGCGCTCTCTCGTGGGCGAGAATCCGCGCTGCGCTCAAGCAATCGGTGAAGGCGCCATCATCCGCCTGTGGCACGGCACCCGCTGCTTCGAGCGCTATCGCCTGCATTTCGGCTTAGACCAGCAGCCGAGCGAGGCGGCAGCCTGAGGATAGAGGAATCCGATGCGTTTCCTAGGGATCGGTGAGTGCGCCGATCTCGCCGATCTTTATCTGCGGCTCGTCGCCCACGGGCACGAGGTCAAAATCTTCATCGGCTATCCGTTGTGTCGCGACACGCTCGTAGGCCTCATCCAGCGTGTTGCTGATTGGCGGACGGAGCTTGATTGGATCCGCGCCGTGGGTCCCGATGGCTGTGTCCTGTTCGAGAATATCGGGCTGGGCTACGGCGAGATTCAGGACCGTCTGCGGCGCGACGGCTTCAACGTCATCGGCGGGGGTGCCTATGGGACCCGGCTCGAAAACGATCGCGCTTACGCTCAGGGCGTTCTCGCCGATCTCGGTCTGGCAACCGCGCCGACCTTCGAATTCTCCGACGTTGAGGAAGCGCGACGGTTCATCGAACGGTGGCCTGCGCGCTATGTGCTGAAGTCGAACGGCCCGGACGCGGCAAGCTTCGTCGGACGTCACAAAGCAGGCGCGGACGTGCAAGCCGTGCTTGCCGCAGGAGGAAAGATCGCCGCCTCGAGCTTTGTCTTGATGGAGTTCGTCGAAGGCGCGGAGATGGGGGTGGGCGCCTATTTCAATGGCGAGGACTTTCTCGAACCGGCCTGCCTCGACTGGGAGCACAAGCGGTTCTTCCCCGGCGATCTCGGCGAGCTCACCGGCGAGATGGGCACGGTCGTCACCTATTCGCGCTCGAAGCGCTTCTTCGATCGCACGCTCGCCAAGATGGTGCCGCTGCTCAGAGCGAACGGCTATTGCGGCTATATCAATCTCAACACCATCGTCAACGAAGCTGGCATCTGGCCGCTCGAATTTACGTGCCGGTTCGGCTATCCGGGCTATGCCATTCTCGATCCGCTGCAGAAAACGCCGTGGGCCGATCTCTTCCGCGCCATGCTCACGCGTTCGACGCTTATGTTCGACACCGAGCCGGGGTTCGCGGTCGGCATCGTGATCACCACACCGCCCTTTCCTTATTACCGCGACACGCTGCCTGCGCCAGTCGGCCTGCCGGTTCTGTTCGACGGCGATCTCTCGTCTGCCGAGTTGCGGCACATCCATTACGGCGAGGTGGCCTTGCAGAACGGTGTACTGGTCACGAGCGGGGCGAGCGGCTACACCCTTGTCGTCACCGGCACAGGTGAGACCATCGAGGCTGCACGCGATGCGGCGAACGCTTTGGCAGACAAGATTGTCGTCGCCAATTCGCGCTATCGGCGTGATATCGGCACGCGCTTGATCGAAGGCGAGTTCGCCAGGATCGAAGCCACGGGGCTGCTCGACCCTTAGCTCAGGAGCTGGCTGCCTGTCGTTATTACCGGCTTCCGACGGCACGTGCTTTGAAGGGCAGAGCGATTAGTCGACGTACCGTGCCGGCTTCGTTTCCGTATCGAAGTCCAAGGAAACAGCACAGTTCCGTTGGCGTTACTACGCAGTCGTGGTTTTTAGTTCACGTCCGCCAAACGACCTCGAACCTTTTAGCCAATGGAGGTTTCTATGCGTAAGGCGATCATTGGAATCCCGGCTGCGATTGCACTTCTGATTGTCGGCATGTTGGATGGCGACGCGGCAAAAATCAGTGGCGATTTTTGTTGTGGATCGGGTGCGCATCAAATCTGTTATAGTAAAACTAGAGGATGCCCCTGCGGGGGTACCCATGCGTCCTCAATGCTGTAAGCAGTATGGCACGTGGCATTGTCCCTGTCCGGCTGCCAAATGAAGGAACAATAGTTCACTCCAACGCAGCTTTAGTCGCTCTCGCCCGCGAGTTCGGCGAAGGCAATCTCGTGATGCTTTCGCGAGTCGGCGCCGAAACAGCAGAACACGACGCGCTCGATCGACCTCGGCTCAGCGAGCGCCGCGAGCACGGTGCGAAGCGCGATGCGCGCAGCGCGATCGGGTGGAAAGCCGTAAGCACCCGTCGAGATGGCGGGAAAGGCAATCGAGGCAAGACCGTACTCGCGTGCGAGACCGAAGCTCGCACGGTAGCAGGCGGCAAGCAGCTGGTCCTCGCCGCGCTCGCCGCCGCCCCAAACCGGACCAACGGTGTGGATGACGTGACGCGCGAGAAGGCGAAAGCCAGGGGTGATCTTGGCATTCCCCGTCTCGCAGCCGCCGAGCTTGGCACAAGCCGCGCGAAGCGCGGGACCTGCGGCACGGTGGATCGCACCATCCACGCCGCCTCCGCCAAGCAACGTCCTGTTGGCGGCGTTGACGATGGCGTCGACGTCGAGCCTGGTGATGTCGCTTTCGACGATTTCAATGCGGCCGCGCATAGCTGCATTGCAAACGCATCCAAGCACGAAATCAAACATCAGCAATGTAAAGGGGGCCGGCGGGCGGACGGCCTCTATGCTCGAAAAGTGTCCGGACCTTAACCGCTATTGCGCCGAGGGCGGGGCGGAGGGTGCCGGGGATGGCGCCCCCGATGGCGCTGCCGGAGCCGCGCCTGAAGGCGTTGCCGACGCCGACGGGGCTGTTCCTCCTCCGGCCGACGATGGATTGACCGACCTGATCCAGGCGATCACCTTCCACACGCTATCCGAATCCTTGAGCACGCCGCCCATTGGAGGCATCGGGCCGACCACGTTCTCGCTGCCTTTGCGGGTGTAGCCCTGCTTCTTCAGTTCATCCGAGCCGAGCGAGATCAGCCTGAACAGCGTGTCGTCGTCGCTGCCATAGACCCAGACCGGGTTTGTGAGAGGCGGACCCATGCCGCCGCCGCCGGTGCCGCCGTGACAGCCGTTGCAGCCGGCCGACATGAATTTCTGATGGCCTTCCTCCTCGACCTTCTTGAAATCCGGATACGGGCTCTTGAGCGAGCCCTTCTCGGCGCTCTTGGCGAGGTCCTGCGGATTACCTCCGCCACTTGCCGCTGCCTGACCTGCTGCTCCAGCCTGAGGCTGTCCGGCCTGGGGTTGGGCGGCACCTCCGCCAGTCGTCGCACCTTGGCCAGCAGGCGCGGGAGCCGCGGGGGCGGGTGTTGCCGGTTGAGCCGAAGGAGCATTTGCTGGCGGCTCCGCGGTCTTTGCAGTGTCACTGATGCCGAGCAGAGCCCAAGCCCCCAGGGCAAAGCCGGCAACGAAAGGAACGATCGTTTGCGCTCGTCTCATGGCGTTTCCTTGCGTTGAGCCGCGGGCCGCGCCCCAGATTTCTGCGGACGGTTTGGGGCTAAACGACGCAGGGAAGGGCGAGTTCCTAGCAGTTTCGGGCCGATTTTTTTGGATTGCGTCGAGACTTTGAGTAAGCGGCTTGACCAGAAGCGTGATGTGGTGTGATGTGATGTTATGTTATATCATTCACTCATGAACGTGACCCATCACCATCACGCTTCGAAGCTTTCGCGCAATCAGACCGAGATCCTGTCCTGCCTGCGCAAGTCCAAGGAGCCCATGAGCGCCTACGCGATCCTCGACCAGGTGAGGACGGCCGGCATCTCTCATCCGCCAACCGTTTATCGCGCACTCGCCGAGCTCATTGAAAAGGGCATGGTCCACCGGCTCCAGTCGCGCGCAGCCTTCATCGCCTGCGATCATGGCGCCTGCGACGGCAAGTTCGCCTTCGCCATCTGCCGCGAATGCGGAAAGGTGGTCGAGATTCCACTCTCCGACGATGATCAGGCTGCGCTGCTTGGGTTCGCGCCTGAGGAGATCGTGCCCGAGCAGGTGACGCTCGAGCTTGCCGGATTATGCGCAGCCTGCCAGCCGTCGTAGGACCCGGGCCTCAACCAAAGGATCGTGACAATGCGGACGGGGAGACGAGAGGAACGGCGTCGGCAGTTTGCGCTGGTCGCGGCTGCGCCCACCGACGTCTCTGAGGTCGATAGGGCCGGGGCGGAACTCGAGCCCACACAGACCTCGAGCTTCTCGCTGATTGGTCTTTCGCTGATCGCGCGGCTTGCCATGGTGGCCGTTGCAGCGGTGCTGTTGTGGTCTGCCGTATTTTGGGCGTTGGCCTGATCATGTCGCCGCGCCCAGAGCCCGCCATCACCTTTAGCGATCTGACGCTCGGCTATGACCGCCATCCCGCGGTGCACCACATCATCGGCAAGGTCGCCAAAGGCGAGCTTCTCGCCATCGTCGGACCTAACGGCGCCTTCAAGTCAACGCTGCTCAAGGGGATCGTCAACGAGCTGAAGCCGCTTGGCGGCAGTCTCAAGATCGACAGTTTCAAAAAAAGCGACGTCGCTTATCTTCCCCAACAGATCGAGATCGACCGCAGCTTTCCCATTTCCGTATTCGACTGCGTGGCGATGGGGTTGTGGCGTGAGATCGGCGCCTGGCGCGGCCTCGATAGCACGCGCAAGACGCATGTCGTCCAAGCGCTCGCCACGGTCGGCCTTCAGGATCTTGGCGTTCGCCCGGTCGGCGCGCTGTCTGGCGGGCAGTTCCAGCGTGTACTCTTCGCACGGCTGCTCCTGCAGGATGCGGCGATCATCCTGCTCGACGAGCCCTTCCGCGCGTCGACACCAAGACGGTCGCCGATCTCATCGTCCTCATCCTGCGCTGGCATGAAGAGGGCCGGACGGTGCTAGCCGCGCTGCACGATATCGATCAAGTGCGCGCGCATTTCCCGGTGACGCTCATTCTCGCGCGCGAGGTCGTGACCTGGGGCGAGACCCGCAAGGTCCTGACGCCCGCAAATCTCGCCAAGTCGCGGCAACTGGTCGAAGCCTTCGACGAGCATGCCGAGATTTGCGCGCGGGACGGAGAAGCGCGGGAGCGGCAGCCGGCATGATCGACGCGGTCACCCAGCCTTTCATCGAGTTCAGCTTCATGCGCCGGGCGCTCGTGGGCTGCCTCGCGCTCTCGCTCGGCGCGCCGCCCATCGGCGTGTTCCTGATGCTCAGGCGCATGAGCCTCATGGGCGATGCGATGAGCCACGCTATCCTGCCGGGCGCCGCTATCGGCTATCTGCTGGCAGGTCTGTCGCTGTTCGCCATGAGCCTCGGCGGCTTCGCCGCAGGGCTCGCCGTTGCGCTATCCGCGGGGCTCATCGCGCGCTCGACCGTGCTGCGCGAGGATGCAAGCCTTGCCGCCTTTTATCTCGTCTCGCTCGCGCTCGGCGTGCTGATCGTCTCGGTCAGGGGCAGCAATATCGATCTGCTGCACGTGCTGTTCGGTACCGTGCTCGCGCTCGACGACCAGGCGCTGCTCCTCGTTGCCTCGATCTCCACCCTGTCGCTACTCGTGCTCGCGGTGATCTACCGCCCGCTAGTGCTGGAATGCTTCGACCCGCAATTCCTGCGCTCGACCAGCGACTTTAGCTCGCCCACCTATTTCAACTTCCTCGTGCTGGTCGTGCTCAACCTTGTGAGCGGCTTTCAGGCGCTCGGAACGCTGATGGCGGTCGGTATCATGCTGCTTCCCGCGGTCACCGCGCGCTTCTGGGCCGACGATGTGTCCGGGCTGATTCTCGTCGCAATCCTCGTTGCCTTCGCCGCGAGCCTCACAGGTCTGCTGCTTTCCTATTACGCCAACGTGCCGACCGGCCCCGCGATCATTCTGCTCGCGGGCGTCTTCTATCTCGTCTCGGTCCTGGTCGGCGCGAAAGGCGGGCTCGTATGGGGCCTCTTGCCGCGCAAACATCTGGAAGCCTGATCTCCTCTCAATCCAAGGAGCCTCGTGTCATGAAACATCGCATCATCGCCTCGATTGGATTGGCATTGCTCATGCTGCTCGGCTTTGCCGGAGGAGCAAGCGCGGCCGACAAGGTCAAGGCCGTCGCCTCGTTCTCGATCCTCGGCGATATGGTGAAGCAAGTGGGTGGAGATCGTGTCGACGTGATCACCCTGGTCGGTCCCAACGGCGACGCGCATGTCTATGAACCCACGCCGGCCGACGCCAAGAACCTCGCCGCCGCGCAGATCCTGTTCACCAACGGGCTCGGCTTCGAGGGCTGGATGGACCGGCTGGAGAAGTCGTCGGGTTTCAAAGGCACGGTCGTGGTGGCATCGACGGGCGTGAAACCGCGCACCATGGTCGAGGATGCGAAGACCATCACCGACCCGCATGCCTGGCAGAGCCTCGCCAACGGCAGACTCTACGTCACCAATATCCGCGACGGGCTGATCGCCGTCGATCCGGAAGGCAAGTCGTTCTACGAAGCGAATACTCCCAAATATCTAGACGAAATCGTCAAGGAAGAATCCGACGTGAAGGCGGCGCTCGCCGCGCTCCCGCAAGATCGGCGCAAGATCATCACGAGCCACGGCGCCTTCGGCTATTTCGGTGCGGCCTACGGGCTCGAGATCATCGCCCCTGAGGGCGTGAGCACGGAGAGCGAGGCCTCGGCCAGGGACGTCGCCAAGATCATCCGCCAGATCAAGGCCGAACACATCCTGGCGGTGTTCATGGAGAACATCACCGACCACCGGCTGCTCGACCAGATCGCCTCAGAGACCGGGGCCAAGATCGGCGGCGAGCTTTATACCGATGCGCTGTCACCGGCTGACGGGCCTGCGCCCAGCTATCTCGACATGTTCCGCCACAATGTCGGGGCCCTCACTGCCGCCTTGTCGTCCTAGCGTGGTTTTGACGTTAGAAGAGCGCCCACCATTGTCATTGCCCGGCTTGGCCGGCCAATCCAGTAATCCCTGTGTTGCAACTCAATTGAAGTCGGTGGTTGCTGGATCCGCGCTTTCGCGGGAATCACATGACGCTGAAGATTGTTCGGCTCCTGCGCGCTAAACTGGCGGGGGAGCCGAGCTATGGCATCTGCCGGATCGTCGAAGTGGCTTGCCTTCGGCGGCGCGATTCTGATCGCGGCGATAGCGGCCGATTCGCTCGTACCTGTTGCCTGGCAGGTGCGTAGCGGGCTGCACTGGCTGACTGAGCATTTTCTTGCTTATTTGGCGGCAACCTCGATCTTCTGCCTTGCATTGCATCGCCCTATCATCGTGGTAGGCGTGGCCATGGCATTGGCTGCGCTCATGGAGGGCCTTCAGGGGCTCACCGCCGACCGCATTCCCGACCTTCTCACCGCCTTGTCGGGGGTTGCCGGGGCTCTCGCTGGCGGGCTCCTCGCAACTCTGCTCACAAAGCTGTTAGAGCGCCGAAAGGCCCCATTGAGATGGGTCGAAACGAACCGGAACTAAACATTACCGGGTTAGCGCGGCCTTTTACTCTCATCTCAGCCGCGCCAACGCTTCTTGTGTTTCCCGGAAAGCCCCGCTCTCATTTGAGGCGGGGCTTTCTGTTGACGGACGGCTACACGACGGCACTACCAGTGATGTCGCGCATAGTGCCAACGGCGGTAGTGAGGGTATGGGCGATAGTACGCGTAGTGGCGGCGATAGTAGTAGGGGCGATAGTAGCCGTAATATGGGCGGTAGTAGCCATAGCGGTAGTATGGATAGTACCCATATCCATAATACCGATAGCGGCGTCCGATATTGATGTTGATGCTCGGACCCCACCAGCCGCCCCAGCCCCATCCTCCCCAACCCCCCAACCGCTCCACCCATGATGGCCACCGCAGTGACCACCATGCCAGCCGTGGCCACCATGCCAGCCGCCATGTCCGTGACCGGCGAAGGCAGGCACCGGCACGCGCGGCGCCGCCGCCACGGCGGGAACGAGCGTGATTTTCCTGAGCATTTCGTTTCCTCCAATTTTTAAGCCGCTCACCACCTCGAGAAGCAGCTAACAAAACCAACGCTCAGAGCGGCCTTTGTTCTCCAAAAAAAAAGAGCCGGAAAATGGAGGTAAACCGGGCTTTTCCCTTGCTCCTGCGACGATCCTTTGACTCCAGCGCAATCGAGCCGTGTCGCAGAGCGATGAAAAAGCCCCGGCGATTGGCCGGGGCTCGATTTCGGTGGTGATCCTACATTTTTGGCTTGCACGACTTGGCCTTGGCGTCCCATACGCCGCCAGCCTTGGTGCACTCAGCGTGGGTCTTGGCAGTCGTCACATCCGCTGCGAAAGCCGGAGCGGTAAATGCTACTGCGATTCCAAGAGCAACAACTGCTGCAACAACCTTATTCATAGACTCCTCCTTTGCGTGACCGGCACTCCCTTAACCCGTACCGAGGCCGGACCGCTTAAGGCTTATCGTGTTAGGCCGTGGCCAGCGCTGAGGTGGGTTGACGCTGTGACAGAATGACTGCACGGGGCACCCGTCACCTACCTGTTACAAGCAGATATGATGACCGGCGCGCAGATTCGAGCGGCAAGAGGCTTTCTGAATTGGAGCGTACGGGACCTTGGCAAAAAGGCCAAAGTTCACTTCAATACCGTTCACGCGATCGAGCGTGGCAAATCGCACGGGAAGCCTGAAACCCTGGCAGCTATAAGGAAGGCGCTGGAGAAGGCGGGGGTGCAGTTTACCAACGGCAAGCACCCAGGGGTGAGGTTGAACGGCCAGCGTTGAGCTGGTCTTCCGTGCTACCATCCGCTGGAAAAGAACCTTATTAGAACTCGTTAGCAGGCATCGATGCGAATGCCCCTAAGTTCTATGTGTGCCGAGATTTTGAGATTTGCGTAACAACCACAAATGTGACGTATCGTCAGCCTCATGAACCAGTCAGCGCGCCGGCGCACCATTCCGGTCAGGATCGGCCAAGTCACGATTGGCGGCGATGCTCCCATCGTCGTGCAATCGATGACGAACACCGACACTGCCGATGTCGAGGCAACGACGAAACAGGTCGCGGCGCTCTCCCGTGCGGGCTCCGAACTGGTGCGCATCACCGTGGACCGGGCGGAGGCCGCCGTCGCCGTCCGTCACATACGCGAACGCCTCGACGTTCTCGGCGTGGAGACGCCGCTGATCGGCGACTTCCACTATAACGGCCACACGCTGCTCAAGGAGCATCCGGCCTGCGCCGAAGCCCTCGCCAAATACCGCATCAATCCCGGCAATGTCGGCTTCAAGGACAAGCGCGCCCGGCAATTCGCCGAGATCATCGAGATTGCGCTTAAACACGGCAAGGCTGTGCGCATCGGCGTGAACTGGGGCAGTCTCGATCAGGACCTCCTCACCCGGCTCATGGACGAGAATGCGAAGCTGCCGGAGCCGAAGGACGCGCGCGAGGTGATGCACGAGGCGATCGTGCAGTCGGCGCTGCTCAGCGCCGCCCGCGCCTTGGAGCTGGGGATGGGCGCCGACAAGATCGTGCTCTCGGCCAAGGTCAGCGCCGTGCAGGATCTGATCGCCGTCTATTCCATGCTTGCCGCCCGCTCCGACCTTGCGCTGCATCTCGGCCTGACCGAGGCCGGCATGGGCTCCAAGGGCATCGTCGCCTCCTCCGCCGCGCTGGGCGTGCTGCTCCAGCAAGGGATCGGCGACACGATCCGAATCTCGCTCACGCCCGAGCCTGGCGGCGACCGCACGCTCGAGGTGAAGGTCGCGCAGGAGCTGCTTCAGAGCATGGGCTTCAGGAGCTTCGTGCCGTTGGTTGCCGCTTGCCCGGGTTGCGGCCGGACGACGTCGACGACCTTCCAGGAGCTCGCCCGCGACATCCAGGACTTCATCCGCGACGAGATGCCGGAGTGGAAACGCCGCTATCCGGGCGTCGAGACGCTCAACGTCGCGGTGATGGGCTGCATCGTCAACGGCCCCGGGGAGTCGAAGCACGCCGATATCGGCATCTCGCTGCCGGGCACTGGCGAGGCGCCCGCTGCGCCCGTGTTCATCGATGGCAAGAAAGTCGCCACGCTGCGCGGACCTGGCGCCGCGGCGGACTTCAAGCAGATTGTGCTCGACTATATCGAGCGGCGGTTCGGGCAGGGCGCCATCGGCCGGAGCGCGGCGGAGTAGGGGGAGGAGATGCGGTCAGCGTCGCTTGCGCTCGTCGCGCTTCTGTTCGCCTGCCCAACAGCGCACGCCCAAGATACCGAGAAAGCGGCGGCCGATCCTTGGCTCGGCTGCTGGACCCGCGTCTATGACGCCACCCATCTCGCCAAACATCCCGGCCAGCAGGTCACCCAGCTTACGCTCTCGATCAGCGAGCGGGAGCCTTCAGGAGACAAGGATCCCGGCAAATATCTCGCCACCATCACCGTCAAGATGCGGAACGGTGGCGATACCTATACCAACCTCGACGGCGCGCGCTGTAGTGAAGCGAATGGCAGCCTCACTTGCACTACTGATGGTTTCTATCTCGGACAGTTCTCGCTGGAGCCTGCCGCGAAGAACATGAAGATCGCGCTTCGGGGCGGCGATCACCTGGCACTCATTCCCGGTGTCGATCTGGACGCGTTCGTCGTGCTTTCGCCCGACAATCCCGAGCACGCGCTGTTCCTCTTGCAGCCGGCCCCAGCAAAGACCTGCGGCTCGTAGGGGCCGCCTCAACCCTGCACGAGCTGCAAGACCATATTGACGGCGAGCGCAATTACGCCGGTATTGAAAAAGAACGACAAGATGCCGTGTAGCATCACCACGCCCCGCATAGTGTGCGAGGTGACGGCGACGTCGGAGGTCTGCGCCGTGGTTCCCACATCGATATAGTCGGGCGTGGGGTCGCCGGGGAACTTAAGCCCGCCGCCTGTCCCGCGCGCCCCCCACGGCGCTCGCTGTGGAACTCATGCGCGTAATAGAGCGAGAACGCCGTATGGATGAGGAGCCAAGAAAGCAAGATGGTGGAGATCGAGCACACCGCACTTATGGTTCGGTCGAGCCCGTGCTCGCTCTTCAACGCGGCAATTTGTGCGAGCAGCGCGAGCAAGGTGAAGAGCGAGCCCAGGGTGACAGCGATCAGCACGGCGATGCGGCTTCCCCGCTCGATCCCCGCCTCGCTTCTGATGCCGTCGACTTCGGCCCGCCACATCTTTTCGGCCCGCCACATCTTGATGCCGACCAGCAGCAGATAGAGCCAACCGCCTACGTTCCAGCCGGCAAGAATACGGGGGACGGTCTCGTCGATCGGGACGGTGAATCCGACCGCTAGCCCGACTCCGAGCGCAATCAGGAAGCGGATCTGCGCGCGAGCCTGTTTGGCGAGCCAAGTCCAAGCCCGCTGCCGCGGCGGCGCTGTCTTGGTGTTTTTCCCGCGCGGTGCCATCCCTTTCTCAGCTCTTACGGCTTGCGACAAATCGCGCCGTCTCGATCAAGGTGATAGCGCGCTCGCCGAACTGTGAAAGCGCGCCCTCTGCCTCGGCGACCAAGGCACGCAGCCTCTCCTTCGCGGCGTCAATGCCGAGCAGGGCAACGAGCGTGGCCTTGCCACGGCCGGCGTCCTTGGCGACGGCCTTGCCAAGCGCCTTGGCGTCGCCTTCCGCGTCGAGCAGGTCGTCGGCGAGCTGGAAGGCTTGGCCGAAGGCAGAGGCGTAGGCGACAAGCGCCGCTCGCTGCGCCGCATTGGCTCGGCCAAGCACCGCGCCGGCCTCACAGGCGAAGCGGAACAAGGCTCCGGTCTTGAGCGCCTGCATCCCCGCGATCCGCGTCTTATCCAAGCCACCGCGTTCGGCGGCGAGATCGAGCGCCTGGCCGAGCACCATGCCCTGCCAGCCGGCAGCCTTGGCAAGGAGCAAGATAAGCTCGGCGCGAGCTTCAGAGTCCGCACAGTAACGCGGGTCGCTCACGATCTCGAAGGCGAGCGTCAGCAACGCGTCGCCGGCAAGGATCGCGGTCGCCTCGTCGAAGGCGATGTGGGCCGTGGGACGCCCGCGGCGAAGCGCATCGTCGTCCATGGCCGGCAAGTCGTCATGCACCAGCGAGTAGCAATGGATGCATTCGAGCGCGCAGGCAGGATCGAGCGCGTCCGCCTCGCTTACGCCGAACAGGCGCGCCGAGGTGATGAGGAGGAACGGCCTAAGCCGCTTGCCGCCGCACGCCGCATAACGCATCGCCTCGGCGAGCCTGGCATCGCCGGCATCGCTAAGACCATCGGCGGTGAGCAGCTCAGCGAGCCGCCCCTCGACGAGCCTTCCGACACGTTCCAGATCACTTACGAAAGCCATGTTGGGGAAAGAAATAGAAGAGACGGCGGTTTGCCGCAAAGTACCCGTAAAAACGACCCTAATACGGCGTTGCCCGACGCAGCAATCAGGCGATAAAACCCCGAGGCCATGGTGATTGAAGCAGTCTCAGCCGAGCGCCCGCGGAAGCGCAGCAAGAGACGCGTGAAGCCCTCATTGACGTGGCGGATTCTCCTATTCCTCGGCTGCCTAGCCGCCCTTCTCCTCCTTTCCATTGTCGCTTTCCGTTTCATCAACCCGCCGTTCACACCCGTGATGGTGGTGGAGAAGCTCAGGGGTTATACACTCCGCCGCGAATGGGTGCCGCTCCAAGACATCTCGCCCAACCTGCCGCTCGCGGTGATCGCAAGCGAGGACGGCCGCTTCTGCCTGCATTGGGGCGTGGACTGGGGCGCGGTCAGAGACGCGATCAAAGAGGGCGACGGGCTCGCCGATTTTCGCGGGGCGAGCACCATTCCCATGCAGGTGGCGAAGAACCTCTATCTCTGGAATAGCCGGAGCTATCTCAGGAAACTGATCGAGATGCCGCTTGCCTACATCATGTCCTTCATCTGGCCCAAGCAGCGCATGATGGAGGTCTATCTCAATGTCGCTCAATGGGGCCCCGGCATCTTCGGGGCCCAGGCAGCGAGCCGCTACTATTTCCACAAAAGCGCGGCAGGCCTGACCCGCCGCGAGGCCCTTCTGCTCGCCGTGTCGCTGCCCAATCCGCGCGTGCGCAATCCTGCCAGGCCGACCCGGCGGCTGCTTGCCATTGCCGGCGCCGTCAATGCCCGCATGCCAATCATCGCGCATCGGGCGTCTTGCCTTGCGCCCGCGCGATAAGGCCCGCGATTTGCCGGTCTCACCCTCTGGCCAGCCCGGACCATTGCCACTATAAGGGCGCGACGAAGCTTGGCGAGCATCGCCGGGCCGCACAGGGTTTCAATCATGGCTGTACCTAAACGCAAAGTATCGCGCATGAAGCGCGGCAATCGGCGAAGCCACGACGCGCTTTCGTCGCCGGCTTATGTCGAGGACAAGGAGTCGGGCGAGCTCCGCCGTCCGCACCACATCGACCTGAAGTCTGGCCGCTATCGCGGCAAGCAGGTGCTCAAAGTCAAGGAAGATGCTTAAAGGCCGGTCTCGACGCTGAACGGCTCGTCTTAAGGAGGCGGTCGGAAAGTCATGACGGAGACCGCGCCTGAGGAAAAACCGATAAGACGGCGCGAGCGGCGGAGCTGGCTGTCAGCTGTGCCGCTCCTCGTCATTCCGCTCCTCGCCTATGTCGCCTTTGCCGGGGCGGGCGCCGATTTCGACATTCCCCGCTTCTCCATCCCGCTGCCCTCCGGCGGCGTATGGCAGCTCGGCTTGGGCCCCATCCTGCTCGCCGTGGCCCTCGGATTCCTCTTCTTCGAGCTTCTGAAAGCTGCGCTCGGCGGCGGCGCCTCCATCACCGAGAATGCGCTTTCGATGATGGTATTCGCCGCATGTTTGATCCTGTTCCTGATCTGGGACAAGACCGCGACCTCGACCTTCTTCCTGCTGACCTTGATGTCGCTGGTTGATGTGATCGCGGCCTTTGCCGTCACGGTCAACGCCGCGCGCCGCGAATACGGTACGCGCGGCCCCACCTAGCTCCTGGTTACGGTCGCCCTGAGTCGGGCGGCAAGCGCGGCAAGCAGGGCGTCATGGACGCCCGCCTCCTCCAAGTGCTGCACGGTGTTCAGCACATATTCCGCGTTCTCGCCCGACTGGCCTTTGCCGCCGCTGACCATGCGGAATTGCTCTTCCAGCGAAAGGACGCCGGCATATTGCTCGTGGTTATGGTCGACAAGGTAGGTCAGCGCCTTCACAGTGATACCCGAGCCGTCGAGTATGCGCACAGGCCGGTAAGCTTCGACATAGACGTCGGTGACCTGCTCGCGCGTGCGCAAATAAGCGACAGTCTCCTCTTCTGCTCCCGGCGCAACCCGGTAGACCGTGCCACGGCAGGCCCCGCCGCGGTCAAGCCCGAGCACAAGCCCGGGCTGCTCGCGGGTGCCGCGGTGGAAGATGGAAATGACGCAGAGTGAGCGGTGCGCGCCTTTTAGCAGGCCTGGCGCCGCGGCTGCGACCGGGAATCCAGGCCGCCACATCAAGGAGCCATAGCCGAACACCCACAGCTCACCCATGTCTCGCGTCAGTCGTCATGCCCGTGGGGACGCCCGAAATCGGGGGCGGGCGTGTCTTGCCCAGCTTCGATGATGCCGCGGCGTATGGCGCGGGTGCGGGTGAAATGCTCGAACAACGCCTCGCCGTCGCCCTTCCTGATTGCCTTGGTCAGCGCCGCAACGTCCTCGTTGAAGCGGCCGAGCATCTCGAGCACGCCGTCCTTGTTGGCGAGGAAGATGTCGCGCCACATAGTTGGATCCGAGGCGGCAATGCGGGTGAAATCGCGGAAGCCGCCGGCGGAAAATTTCAGCACCTCCGACCGCGTTACCGCCTGCAATTCATCGGCGGTACCGACGATGGTGTAGGCGATCAGATGCGGAAGATGGCTGGTGATGGCGAGCACGAGGTCGTGGTGGTCTGGCGTCATCACTTCGACATTGGCGTCGAGCAGGCGCCAGAACGCTGCGAGCTTCTCGACTGCCCTAGGATCGGTGCCTTCAGGCGGCGTCAGGATGCACCAGCGACCCTCGAACAGCTCGGCGAAGCCTGCATCGGGACCCGAATGCTCGGTGCCCGCGACTGGATGGGCCGGCACGAAATTGACGGTCTTCGGCAGATGCGGGCCCATGTCGCGCACGATTGAGCCCTTGACCGAACCCACATCGGTAACCGTCGCGCCGGGCCTGAGATGCGGGCCGATTTCCTTGGCCACGTCACCGCAGACTCCGACTGGAACGCACACGATGACGAGGTCGGCGCCCTTCACCGCTTCGGCATTGGTGTCCGCGACCTCATCGGCGATGCCAAGCTCTTTGATGCGCTTCCGCGTCTTTGCCGAATGCGAGGTGGCAACGATCGTGCGCACGGCGCCTTGCGCCCGGGCTGCGCGCGCGATGGACGAGCCGATCAGGCCAGTCCCGATGATGGCGAGGCGGTCAAAAAGGGGTTCGCTCATCGGCGAGACGAGCCGTTAGCGCCCATGAAGGAGGTGAGGGCGTCAATCACGGCGCGGTTCTCCTCCTCAGTGCCGATGGTCATGCGGAGCGCATCGGGGAAGCCGTATTCGGTCACGCGTCGCAAGATGATGCGCTTTTCGTGCAGGAACTTGTCAGCCTCCGGTGCCGACTTGCCATTGCCTTTTTTGAAATGCAGCAGCAGAAAGTTCGCGGCGCTCGGCGTCACGCCGAGACCGATGGCCGAGAGCGAATCGGCCATGCGCGAGCGCCATGTCTCGTTGTGTTCGACCGCGCGCTGCACCCAGGCCTGATCCTGCAAGGCCGCGACGCCTGCGGCGATGGCAGGGCCTGAGACATTGAAAGGACCTCTGATGCGATTCAGCACGTCGGCGACTTCCGCTGGGCAATAGGCCCAGCCGATGCGCAAATAGGCGAGCCCATAGATCTTGGAGAAGGTGCGCGTCATCACCGTATTCTGCGTAGTGGCGACGAGTTCGATGCCTGCCTCGTAGTCATTACGACGCACATACTCCGCATAGGCCGCGTCCAGCACGAGCAGCACGTGGTCGGGCAAGTCGGCGCGCAGCCGCTTCACCTCATCAAACGGGATGTAGGTCCCGGTCGGGTTGTTAGGGTTGGCGATAAACACCACCCGCGTCTTGTCCGTTAGGCGCGCAAGGATGGCGTCGACGTTTGCGGTGAGGTCGATCTCGCGCGCAACGACGGGCGTGGCGCCGCGCGCCAGGATCGCGATCTTGTAGACCAGGAAACCGTGCTCGCTATAGATCGCCTCATCGCCTGGCCCGAGATAGGCGCCTGCCAGCAAGTTCAAGAGCTCGTCGGAACCTGCGCCGCAGACGATATGGCCGGGATCGAGCCCATACATCTTGCCGATCGCCTCCCGCAGCGCGCGGGCTGACCCGTCGGGGTAACGCGACAAGGAGCTGGCAGCCGCGAGGTAAGCCTCGATCGCACGCGGGCTCGGCCCGAATGGAGTCTCGTTCGAGGAGAGCTTAATGACCGGGCGTGCGCCGGCGAGCGCGCTCATGCCCGGCACGTAGGGCGCGATGTCGAGAACGCCGGGACGGGGGGTTGGGCCCCGCTTGGCGGCGGCCATCTGTCTCACTCCTCGTTGCAGGCGGCCTCTCATAGGCCCAATCCTTGCGCCAAGGCAAAGAAAAGATTGACTTTCGGCGGTAAGCTCCTAGCTAACGCCGAATTGTGTAAATAGAGGTTTGGCGGGGAGTGACCCCGAGCGGGCTGAAGTGACATGAGCGAGACCCCGACGGCGCAGTCCATCACCGACAGTTCGGTGCGGTTGGCGCAGATCGCCAATCCGCAAAGCCATATCGTTCATTTCAACGAGAAGCTGCCGCTCGACTGCGGGAGCGAGCTCGCGCAGTTTTCTATCGCCTATCAGACTTATGGCGAGCTTAATGCCGCCAAGTCGAACCTCGTGCTCGTCTGCCATGCGCTGACCGGCGACCAGCATGTTGCAAACCTCCATCCGGTCACCGGCAAGCCGGGCTGGTGGGAGACCATGGTCGGCCCGGGCAAGCCGATCGACACCAACCGCTATTTCGTGCTGTGCGCCAATGTCCTCGGCGGCTGCATGGGCTCGACCGGGCCGAGCTCGACCAACCCTGCCACAGGCAGCTCTTTTGGTCTCGACTTCCCAGTCATCACCGTGCGCGACATGGTCCGCGCGCAAGCGCGACTGCTGGACCATCTCGGCATCCCCGAGTTGCTCTGCGTGCTTGGCGGCTCGATGGGCGGCATGCAGGTGCTCGAATGGGCGGCGAGCTATAAGGACCGGGTGTTTTCCGCCGTGCCGATCGCCTGTTCGGCGCGGCATTCGTCGCAGAACATCGCTTTCCACGAGGTCGGCCGCCAAGCCGTGATGGCCGATCCCGACTGGTGCCAGGGCCGTTATCTCGAAGAGGGCAAGAGCCCGCGCAAAGGGCTCGCGGTCGCGCGCATGGCCGCGCACATCACCTATCTCTCAGACGCGGCGCTGCATCACAAATTCGGGCGCAACCTCCAGGACCGCGACAAGATCACCTTTGGTTTCGACGCCGATTTTCAGGTGGAAAGCTACCTGCGCCATCAAGGCCTCTCTTTCGTCGATCGCTTCGACGCCAACTCGTATCTCTACATCACACGCGCCATGGACTATTTCGACATCGCTGCGGATCATGATGGCGTGCTCGCCAACGCCTTCCGCGGCACCAAGACGCGCTTCTGTCTCGTCTCGTTCACGTCGGACTGGCTGTTTCCGACCGAGGAGAGCCGCGAGATCGTGCACGCTCTGAACGCCGTTGCGGCCAAAGTGAGCTTCGTCGAGATCAAGTCTGACAAGGGCCACGACGCCTTCCTGCTGCACGAGCCGGAGTTGTTCGATACCATTCGCGGCTTCCTGGGCGCGGCGGCGCGCAAGCGGGGGATCGTGGCATGAACCTAAACGTGCCTCCGCATACCATGCGCGCTTCGGATACGAGCCGCGTAGACCTTCTGCTCATCGCCGAGATGGTGACGCCTGGCACGCGCGTGCTCGACGTCGGTTGTGGCGATGGCACACTGCTCCGCCTTCTCGCAGAGAAACGTGGCGTTGACGGGCGCGGCATCGAGCTCTCCCAGGCCGGCGTGAACTCCTGCGTGGCGCAAGGGCTTGCGGTGATCCAGGGCGACGCCGACACCGACCTCGTCTACTACCCCGACCTTGCCTTCGACTACGCGATCCTGTCCCAGACCATTCAGGCGACCTACTCTCCGCGCGACGTGCTGAAGCAGCTGCTCAGGATCGGCAGGCGCGCGGTTGTGTCCTTCCCCAATTTCGGGCATTGGCGCGTGCGCACCGGGCTGATGTTCGGCGGCAAGATGCCCACGACCGACAATCTGCCCAACCGCTGGTACGACACGCCGAACATCCATCTCTGCACCATCAAGGACTTCCTCGATCTCTGCAAAGACGTGGGCGCGAAGGTCGAGCGTGCACACGCGCTCAACGCCTATGGTAGCAAGATGGGCGTCTCTATGCCGCTTTTCATGCAGAACCTATTCGGCGAGCAGGCTGTCTTCTTGCTGTCGCGATAGACTCTCTCTCCGAAGCTTACTTGGACCGGTCTTGGCGCGCTACCGCGCGTTCAAGGACCGCGCGGATGAAGCGCTGATACGGAATCTGCTGTCTTGCGGCTTGCCCTTTCACCGCATCGAGCAATGATTTAGGTAGGCGCATATTGACGCGTTCCGTCTTCGGGCCAAGCTCGAACCGAAGCTCGCGCATTCCCGAGAGGTCAAACTCCGTCAAGTCGGCTTCGTCGACGAAGGCCTCAGCCTCCGCGTCGCTTCTCATTCTTGGAAGTTTCTTTTTCATAGTAATGGATTTCTTTCTTGTGCATGAATCGCGCGCTGATTGGACGGATCAAGACGACGTCGTCTTTTCTCCTTAACTTGAAGACAACAAAAACGTTGCGGTGTTTCTCGGTTTTGCCGATGCCGATGAAGCGTTCTTCCTCGCCGGAATGTTCAGGATCAGGAAATACAGATACGGGGCCTTGGAAGATGCTTTCGATGTCTCTAGCGGAAAGGTCTGACACTTCTGGCGATTGCCCGCGTCCCAATCGAACCATCGACCTTCATAGGGCCTAAAGTCCAGCATTGTACACACAATTGTCAACACCTATCGCGACGGCCGAGGCGGCCTGCGGTGTGACGCCCGCAGGTATGGGAACGATGCGGCGGCGGACTTTGCGCAGCTCGCGCAGCGGCACCGCGGCATAGACCTGCTTCGTGGCCTCCACCAGGATCACGCCGGAGAAGGTCGGCCACAGCACGAGCCCAAGCCGCTCCCAAAACACCGGCCAGCGCAGCAGGATGCGCCAGTTGAACGGCGGCATATAGAGCGCGTAGTCCCAATTCTCGGGCGAGAAGGACGACTCCTTGAGGAGCTTGTTGAGTTGCGTGCGGCTGAACGGGCTGCCATAGCCGAACGGCGTGGTATCGACGCGCGCCCATAAGCCCCGGCGATTTGGCACGATCATGAGCAGTCGGCCATTCGGCTTAAGCACCCGCCACAACTCGCGCAGCAGCTCGCGCGATTTCTCCGACCATTCGAGCATGTGGACGAGCAGGAGCCGATCGGCGCTTTCATCATCGAGGGGAAGCTCGGTCTCCTCGACGAGCGCAGTCAAGGACTGATCCTGCTCCGGCCAGGGAATGGCGCCGAGCTCAGCGGGCATGAGTGCGCCCAAGGGCTGCGCCTCGCCCCGGTAGGCTGAAAGATAGGGTGTGGCAAAGCCGACGCCGAACACGGACAAGCCCTTGAGGTCAGCCCATCGGCTGCGCACGCGCGCCCCAAGCAGCCTCCGCACCACGATGCCAAGCGGGCACGCGTAGAATTCCTTGAGGTCAATGGCGTCGAGCTGCATGGACCGATCCTGACGCTGCTAGCGTTTAAAAAAGTCCGTTCTCGACTGCTCCCGGTTCCATTTCAATCCCCTTTGCGGGGATGCTACGGTCCGGGCCGGCCCTGCAAAGATGGTGAAAGCGCGCGATGAGACGGCTTGAAGTTCATCAGTTCCCGACGCGGAGCGATAATTATGGCGTGCTTATTCACGACCCCGACACGGGGGCGACCGCGGCGATTGACGCGCCCGATGCGGAGGAGTTGCTCGCGGCGCTGCACGAGAAGGGCTGGGCGCTCACGCACATCCTGACCACCCATCATCACCACGACCACACCGCCGGCAACACAATCGTAAAGCGCATGACCGGCTGCACCATCGTCGGACCAGCTAAGGAGTCGGCCTCCATTCCCGGCATCGACGTCGAGGTCAGGGAAGGCGACACCGTCGAGATCGGAAGCGCCAAGGCGCGGGTGATCGAGACGCCCGGCCACACGAAGGGCCATGTCAGCTATTTCTTTCCGGAGGACGAGATTGTGTGCGTCGGCGACACGCTGTTCTCGGTCGGCTGCGGCAAGCTGCTCGAAGGCGACGCCAAGACCATGTGGTCTTCGCTCGAGAAGCTCGCCAAGCTCCCGCCGGAGACGAAGCTCTATTGTGGGCACGAATACACCAACAACAATTGCCGCTTTGCGCTGACCGTCGAGCCGGAGAACGCCGCGTTGCAATTGCGGGCGGTGGAGGTCGCGACGCTCGCCAAGGAGAGCAAGCCCGCGCTGCCGACGACGATCAAGCAGGAGCTCGCCACCAATCCGTTCTTGCGGCCGTGGAGCCCTGCGATCCAGAAACGGCTCGGCATGGAAGGCCGTCCGCTCGATGAGATTCTCGGCGAGATCCGGCGCCGCAAGGACCGCTTCTAAGCAATGTCCGAAGCGCTGACGGCGGACGAGGTGATCACGCATCTCGGGCTGAAGCCCCACCCTGAGGGCGGCTGGTATCGCGAGACGTTCCGCGATGAGCGGGGCCATGCGGGGCGCGCGCACTCGACCGCCATCCTCTATCTGCTGAAGGCAGGCGAAGTGGGGCGCTGGCACCGCGTGGACGCGGCTGAGGTCTGGCACTGGTACGGGGGCGCGCCCCTTCTGCTCGGGGTCAAGGAGGGCGACACGCGCCGCGAATACCGGCTTGGGTCGAACCTACTTGCCGGCGAGCATCCGCAAGCGTTCATTCCGGCAGGCGCCTGGCGGCGGTGCGGAGCCTGGGTGCCTGGACGCTTGCGGGCGCTACCGTGGCGCCAGGCTTCGACTTTGCCGGCTTCGAGATCGCCCCGGAAGGCTGGGAGCCCTGAGGCTCAATCCATGAATTGGCCGCCGTTGATGGTAAGCGTCGAGCCTGTAATCCAGGCTGCCTCGTCGGCGGCGAGGAATACAACGCAGCGCGCGACCTCCTCGGCCTCGCCAAGTCGACCCACCGGGATCTGCCCGACGATCGCCTTCATCACCTCGTCCGACACGCCGGACAGGAGATCGGTTGCGACATAACCCGGCGCAATCGCGTTGACGGTGATACCCTTGCGCGCGCTTTCGAGCGCGAGCGCGCGGGTGAAGCCGATCATGCCAGCTTTTGCGGCGCAGTAGTTGGTCAGCCCGAGCTGGCCCTTCTGCCCGTTGATCGAGGAGATGTTGATGATGCGGCCGAAGCCTCTTTCGCGCATGGCGTTGATGATCGGCCGCGTCATGTTGAACAGCGAGTCAAGATTTGTGCGGATCACCTCCGACCATTGCTCGTGGCTCATCTTCTGCAGCATGGCATCGCGCGAGATACCGGCATTGTTGACCAACACCTCGATCGGCCCGACTTTGTTCTCGACGTTGACGATCCCCTGCTCGCAGGCGGGGTAATCGCCCACGTCCCATTTGAAGACCGGGATCTTGGTTTCCTTGTTGAAGGCCTTGGCCGCCTCGTCGTTGCCGCCGTAATTGACGGCGACGTCATAGCCAGCCTTCTTCAGCGCCTTTGCGGTCGCGGCGCCTATACCGCGCGTGCCGCCCGTGACCAAAGCTACCCTTCCCATGCCTGTCCTCCCTTAAAGAAGCGCTTCTTTGGCGCCTGCCTCGATGACTCAAACGGATTGCTCGCGGGAACCCGCGAGGACACGAATGAAAACTAAACGTCGGCCAGGGCCGGTTAGTCCCGTTCGACGCACATGGCGATGCCCATGCCGCCGCCAATGCAGAGCGTGGCGAGTCCCTTTTTGGCGTTGCGCTTCTGCATCTCGTGCAACAGCGTGGTGAGAATGCGCGCGCCCGAGGCTCCGATGGGATGGCCTATGGCGATCGCGCCGCCATTGACATTGACCTTGCTCGCATCGAAGCCGAGGTTCTTGTTCACCGCCAAGGCTTGTGCGGCGAAGGCCTCGTTAGCCTCGACGAGGTCGAGATCATTGAGCTTCCAGCCGGCCTTTTCCAGCGCCTTGCGTGAAGCCGGGATCGGGCCAGAGCCCATGATCTTCGGATCGACGCCGGCCGTCGCCCAGGAAGCGATGCGAGCAAGAGGCTTCAGGCCCCGCTTCTTGGCTTCCTTCGCCGTCATCAGTACGACGGCGGCGGCGCCATCGTTGATGCCCGAGGCGTTGCCCGCCGTGACGGTGCCCTCCTTGTCGAAGGCTGGCCTCAGCTTCGCCGCATCCTCGATCTTCGCGCCTTCGCGGATGTACTCGTCCTCCGCGACGACGGTCTCGCCTTTGCGCGTCTTGACCGTGACCGGAACGATCTCGTCCTTGAATTTGCCGGCCTTCTTGGCCGCTTCGGCCTTGTTCTGCGAGGCAGTCGCGAACTTGTCCTGTTCCTCTCGGGTGATCTGCCACTGGCGTGCGATGTTCTCGGCGGTGTTGCCCATGTGGTAGCCGTTGAACGCCTCCCACAAGCCGTCTTTGATCATCGAGTCGATGAACTCGATCGCCCCCATTTTCTGTCCGTTGCGAAGATGGGCAACGTGCGGGGCAAGGCTCATGCTTTCCTGCCCCCCAGCAACCACGATGTCGGCATCGCCAGAAGCAATCTGCTGCGCTCCAAGCGCGATGGCCCTGAGACCCGAGCCGCACACCTGATTCACGCCAAAGGCAGTCTTGTCCACGGGAATGCCGGCGGCAACAGCGGCCTGCCGCGCCGGGTTCTGTCCCTCACCTGCTGAGAGCACCTGGCCCATGATCACTTCGTCGACGTCCGCCGGGTCAACATGAGCGCGATCCAGCGCCGCCTTGATGGCGACCTCACCGAGCTTGTGCGCTGGCAGGCTGGACAGCGAGCCATTGAAGGAGCCAACCGGCGTACGCGCCGCACTCACGATGACGATCTCTTCGTTCTTCATACCGATCTCCAACTCCGCAAGGGACCAAGGTCATAACTTAGTGATCCTCTCTATGGAAGCCTACGGTTCGCCGCTCATTAAGCTCTCCTGGCAAAGCCTCTGGTGCTTTGCACAAGGAACGTGCTACTGATTTCGCAGTTGCGGCATGAAGCAATCTTGGGTCGGCAGCCCAAGGAGTAGGAGCGCCAAAGACGTGGCTAGGGACGCTGAGCAAGACAGCCGGCCGGTCATTATCAAGAAGTACGCGAACCGTAGGCTCTATAATACCGATACAAGCACCTATGTGACGCTCGAGGACCTGGCCGAAATGGTGCGGTCGGAGCGGGATTTCGTGGTCTACGACGCCAAGACCGGAGAAGACCTTACCCACTCGGTCCTGACACAGATCATCGTCGAGCAGGAGAGCCGCGGCACCAACCTTCTCCCAATCGGATTCCTGCGGCAATTGATCCGCTTCTACGGCGACAGCATGCAGAAGCTCGTGCCGAGCTATCTGGAGTTCAGCCTCGATTCCTTGACTCGCCAGCAGGAGCAGTATCGCCGGCGTTTCGCTCATGCCTTCGGAACTGCGGCCTTCGAGGCGATGCAGGAGCAGGTGCGCAAGAATTTCGCCACCTTCGAGCGGGCGCTCGGCCTGTTCACCCCTTTCGCCAAGACCGAGACGGCCGAGGGCAACGGGGAGCAGCCGGCAGCGGGGGAAACGAAGCCCGCAAACAGCAAGCCCGCCGAGGACGAGATCGCGACCCTCAAGGCCGAGCTCTCGGCCATGCAGCAGCGGCTCGAGCAGCTCTCCCGGCGTTAGCTTTTAATCTGGAATGATAGGCTAGGCGGCGTTGGCGGCAGCCACGCGGCGCATATGCGCCGCCGTAAGATCGGCCTCGACATCGGCCCGGTCCTCGGCGGTCTCGGCGAGGAGGTGAATATGCACCTCGTTGGCGCCGATCTTCGCCCCCTCATGCCGGAGGTAGGCGAGATTGAGGGTCACAGCATCGTCCTTGGTTTGGCCGAAGGCGAGCGCAACGCGGGTGCCATTGTCATAGCGACGGACAAGAATGTAGTTGGCCCGAGGCAGGGCAGGGCAGCCGATCAGCGTATAGACGCTGTGGAGGTAGCGGCGGCCGGCGGCGCCGCGCCAATAGTGGAAAGCCTGGTCGAATGCCGCCTCGGAGCACACAAGTGCCGGTTCGTCGGCTGGGCCCCATTGGCTACCCTCGACTTCCACTTTGCGCATCCACATGGGTCGGAGCCCCGTTAACCAGTAGATCGCCCTGTCAAATGGGTTGACGTATGGCGATTTCAAGACAGCACCACGATTCTCTAGAACAAAGATGGAACATCCACCCGAGGCGAGTCAAGCATTCAAAGGTTAACGGCCGGAGAACTGGCTGGTTCCTTGGCTTTTGCTTCTGCCAACAGGCGGTTCGTTGCAGTCTCGATCGACTCGGTGAGTCGCGAAAGAAATTCGGCCTTCGGCAGCCCTGGTGGAATCGGGTCGAGGAATTCGACAACGATGGTTCCAGGCCTCCTCAGGAGACTTCGCCGAGGCCAGAACAAGCCCGAGTTGAGCGCAACCGGCACGCAAGGGATGCCAAGCGCCTCGTAGAGCAGAACGACTCCGGTCTTGTAGTCGGGAGGCGCTCCCGCCGGCCGCCGTGTCCCTTCAGGGAAGATAATGATCTCCCGTCCGTCGGCGACGCGCTTCTTGGTTTCGCGCAGCATGGCGCGGAGCGCTGCCGGCCCCTTCTCGCGGTCGACAGGGATCATCTCGAATTTCTTCGAGAACCAGCCGTGGAATGGAATCCAGAACAGCTCGCGCTTCATCAACAGCGCCGGATCGCGGAACAGCGGGATCAAGGCAAAGGTCTCCCACGCCGACTGGTGTTTGGAGGCGACGAGACAAGGTCCTTCGGGCAGCTTCTCCTGGCCCCTCACCTCGAGCCCAGTGCCGACGATCGTTTTGAGCAGCCACAACTCGAACCGGCCATGCACGGCGAGCGCCGCCATCGCCCATCTGCGCGGGGCGAACAGAAGTGGGCTGCCAATGACGACGAACAGCGTGGTCGTCACGTAGAACAGAACATTGAACAGAAGAGAGCGCGCCATCAGCGTGAGCGGTTATGGCTCGGGCACGTCCATCGGCCCGGTGCCCGGTAGGAACTCGCGGAGCAGATTGGTGGCTCCTAGCCGTCCGAGCGCCGGCAGGTATTTCAGATATTCGGAGAGCAAGAGCTTGGTCGTGCCGGGATAGGCCCACCACGGATCGAGATGCACATTGTTGTCGACCACGGCATAGGGAATAAGCGTCACGGCCGGCATCACCCGGGCGAGCTCGGCGAGCGCGCGCGGCATGTGATAGTTCGAGGTCACAACGATGATCGAAAAATATTTGTGAAGTGCGGCCCACTCGCTCGTTTCGGTGGCGTTGTCGATGGTGTTGCGCGCCTCCTTGTCGATATCGACGCAGCAGGCGAAGTACTGATCGCCTTGACTTGCGAGATTCTTCAGCTCCTCGGTGGTGACGGTGCGGTTGACACCGGTGATGAGCACGCGCTTGGCCTGGCCTTGGGCGAGCAGCTTCATCGCCCGATCGATGCGGGCGACGCCTCCGGTCAGCACTGCAATACCATCGGCCTTCTGGTTCGGCGCATGCTGATCGCGTTCGATGCCATTGGCGAACACGACAAAGCCGATGATCAGCATTACCAGCAACAGGATCAGAAAATCGAAGATGAGCCGGACGCCGCCCAGGAAGCCGCTGAAGCGCCTGAAGCGCTGAGGAGCCTGCTTGTCTTCCTCCCTCACCATCTACTTCACGCTCCTTAAGCGGCGCAAAGAATAGGCACAAATCGAGCCTGCGCGAAATCGCCAAAGCTCATGTCACGAGAGGCGAAGGAGGCGGCTCAGGCGTAAGATTTCAGCACGCGGATGACGCCGAGCCGCGAAGTGATCATGCAGAGGCAAGCGACCACGATGACCACCAAAACGCAGAGAAAATAGCCAGGAAGATCAAGCTCGCCGGAGCCGATCAGCCGCTGCGTCTCGGCCGTAGTGACGGTGCCGCCCCCGAGCATATGGGTCATCAGCGGCAGCAACAGAAAGGCGATCGCTGCGGCCACCGCGCCCATCAGTCCTGCGCGGACGCCAAGCCCCAAGAAATGACGCTCGAACTCGCTGCTGATGAAGCGCTCATGGGCGCCGACGAAATGCAGCACCTCGATGATCTCGCGGTTCGAGGCCATAGCACTCCGTGTCGCCGACACGATGACGGCGATGGTCGCGGCGGCGACCAGGCCCAGCACGGCTATGCCACCCAGCGCGGCAGAGCGGGTGAGGGTGCGGATCTCGGCCTGCCAGCGGCGGTGATCGTCGAGCGTTACTCCCTCGAAGTTCTGCGACAGCGCCGTCTTGATGAGATCGATGTCGGGGGGATTTGAGCGATCGATCTCGACTGCGATCAGCCGCGGGATGGGCAGCGCCTGGAGCGCACTCGATTGCCCGAGCCAAGGCTCGAGTAGCTTGGCCGAATCCTCGGCCGTCAGCGGCTTCACCTCGGTGATGCCCTTCTGCTTGGCAAGAAACAGCGAAACGAGCGTCATCTTCTTCTCGATGTCGGCCTCGTTGACGGGATCGAGCTCGACGGTGATCTCGCTCGAGATGTCATTGACCCAGGCTTGTGCCGATTGATTGACCATGTAGACCGCGCCGGCGGTCAGGCAGGCGAGGAACGACATGATGGCAATCACCACGGTGAGCGCGTTGCCGGCCACCGACGCCGCCGGCACGATCGGCGCCTGCTTGCTCTGGAAGCGGGAGGGGAGCCGGGCGGCGACCCTCACCGGCAAAATCCCGGTGAGCAGGTTGGTCCACGGATAGTCTCTGATGTCGGAGAGCAGGGTCACGGGCATTCAGCGCACATGCAAATGGCCGTTGTGGAGCATGAGCCGCGGCGCATTGAGCTGATCCATCAACGCATGATCGTGGGTCGCGATGATGACCGACGTGCCGAGCCGGTTGAGCTCGACGAACAGGCGCAGCAGGCGATTGCCGATGACCGGATCGACATTGCCGGTAGGCTCGTCGGCGAGCAGCAGTTCGGGCCGGCCGATCACAGCGCGGGCGATGGCCGCACGCTGCTTCTCGCCGCCTGACAGAATCTCGGGGTAGGCGTTGATGCGCTCGCCGAGCCCGACCCAGCGCAGGAGGTCGGTGACATCGTCCTTGTACTGCGACTCCTTCTTGCCCATGACCCGCAACGGCAGCGCCACGTTCTCCCAGGTGGTGAGGTGGTCGAGCAGCCTGAAATCCTGGAACACAATCCCGATGCGCCGCCTGAGCTCCGAGCGGCCGCCTGCTGAGAGGTCCGACACGTTCTCCCCGAACACGAAAATAAGCCCCCGGGTCGGCCTGAGCGACATGAACAGGAGCCGCAAAAGCGTGGTCTTGCCGGCCCCCGATGGTCCGGTCAGGAAGTGAAAGGACCCAGGAAGCACGTGGAAGGTGACGTCGCGCAAGATTTCGGGGCCGTTGCCGTAGCGCAGCCCGACATTGTCAAAGCGAATCACCCGGGTTCCTTAAGCCTCTTAACATTGCGGAAGACAGGCACTTTATGCTGAACTCGGGGTCCGGTATCAATGGATTTGGGCAAGGGCATGGGGCCCGGGGCAAATCCTAGGGTAACCGGCAGTTTCCGATGGCAACACAGATCATCTGCCCGGTCTGCGAGACGCGCTATGAGGTCAAGGCGGCCTTCCCGCCCCAAGGCCGCAAGGTCCGCTGCTCGAAATGCGGCCACGTTTGGCAGGCGCAACCGGTCGCCAGTGTGGCTGAGCCTTCGGCCGCCACTGTGCCGTCGCCCTTCGCGCCAAAGCCTGCGCCTGCGGCCAAGCCAAAGGCGAAGCCCATGCCGGCTAGCACAAGTCCCGGCATCGCGGCCTTCCCGGGCGCCGCGCAGCCGTCGTCCCCTCCGCCCGAGCCGAGGTTGACCGACCGTCTATCCGAGGCGGGAGGCGACGCCGAATTCGATGCAAGCGAGGATCTTGCCGCTCAGGTCGCGCAGATCAACGCCGAGGCGGCCGCGACTGCCTCAGAGCCTCCGCCGCAAAAATCGGGAGGCATCTTCCGCAGGCTCTCCGCCCGCCGTTCCGCCGCCAAGGCACCGCTACCGCCTCCTCCAGAGACAGCAAAAAGCGAGGCCGCGACGAGCGACACATCCATGGCGGATGCCGCCATGACCGACGATGGGCTCGACCCCGCATTGGTTGCCGCTGCCATGGCTGGCATCGACGACACGTCCCTTCCCCGCGAGCGGCCGCCGCGCAAGCGGCTGTCTCCCGTCACGCTCGGCTGGGTCGCGCTCGGACTGCTTATCGCGCTCATCCTCGGCGCGCTC
>Ga0105237_10000879_pt1 | contig 40656 bp, 17 predicted proteins | sample KBSC24metaG_FD_81520 | JGI IMG/M metagenome (GOLD analysis project Ga0105237, IMG submission 81520) | Corn rhizosphere microbial communities from Kellogg Biological Station, Michigan, USA - KBS C2-4 metaG | ecosystem: Host-associated > Plants > Roots > Rhizosphere > Soil | place: Michigan, USA...
CAGCCGATTGGGCGATGGTGTGGTATTCGGGCTGACCTATGATCACCGGGGCAATATGTGGGTGGGGACGAGGAAGGGGCTGAGCGTGATGCAGGCTGGCAAAGACAGTTTTCAGACCTTTACGGTGAAAGATGGTCTACCGCACAACACGATCGCGAGCGTGCAGGAGGACAAGGCCGGGTTTTTGTGGGTAAGCTCCAGTGGCGGTCTGTCGAAGATCGCCGTCTCCCAGGATCAGGCGGGGCTGAAGATCAGGTGTCTGAATTTTGATGAACTGGATGGTCTGCAGGCGAGGGAGTTCAACATAAGTGCCGGCTTCCGGACCAGGGAAGGGGAATTGGTCTTTGGAGGGGCGGGAGGGTTCAACCTGTTCAGGCCGGAATCGATCGGGCTGAACGAAACGCCGCCGCCGGTGGTGCTGACGGGTTTGCAGCTGTATAATAAAGAAGTGTCGCTGCCGTCTTCCGTCGGGAAGGATAGCGAGCTGGTGCTGTCGTATGATCAGAATAATTTTACGCTGGAGTTTGCAGCGCTTAGCTATATCAACGCGCGAAAGGACCGCTATGCATACCGGCTGGAGGGTTTTGACAAGGACTGGATGACGACGGATGGGAGAAGCCGGAGGGCTGTGTATACGAACATCGATCCCGGCGATTATGTTTTCCGGGTGAAGGCTTCGAACAGCGACGGGATATGGAATGATCGCGGGATCGCGATAAGGGTAGTCGTGAAGCCGCCGTGGTGGAAGACGGGGTTTGCGTATGCTGCTTATGTTATTGCGGTATTGCTGGTCCTGTACATGGCTCGTATGCGGATCATCAGGAGGGCGAGGGCGCGGTTTGCCCTGGCGGAGGAGCGACGGGAGGCGATGCGCGTGCACGAGCTGGACCGGATGAAGATCAAATTTTTTACGAACCTGAGTCATGAGTTCAGGACGCCGTTGTCGCTGATCTTATCGCCGGCGGACAAGTTGATCCGGGCGACGGAGGACCCGGGGCGAAGACAGCTGGCGATGACGATCGAGCGGAATGCGAATCGGCTGCTTCACCTGGTGAATCAGCTGCTGGATCTGCGGAAGATGGAGGTAAACGAACTGAAGCTGAGCATGGGCAGGGGGGACATCGCTTCCTTTATAAGGACGACGGTAAATTCCTTTTCTGACCTGGCGGAAGAACGGGGGATCTCGCTGTGCTATGAGACGGAGGTGGAGCAGCTGCCTGCGCTGTTCGACAGGGACAAGGTGGAGCGGATATTGTTCAACCTGCTGTCGAATGCCTTCAAGTTCACGCCGACGGGCGGGTCGGTCGGGGTGCGGCTGGCTGTGCTGGAAAGGGATGAGAAGGGAGTGTTGCTGGAGATCAGGGTCAGTGATACGGGCATCGGGATCCCTGCGGAGCTGCAGGGTAGGATATTTGAATCCTTCTTCCAGGGTGATTCTCCGGGTCATATCAGGAACCAGGGGACGGGGATCGGGTTGGCCATTACCAGGGAGTTCGTGGAGATGCACGGGGGGACGATCAAGGTGGAGAGTGAGCCGGATAAAGGAAGCTGTTTTACGGTGTTGTTGCCGGTGACGGTGGTGGGGGGTACGGCGGGTGTGGCCGTTCAGGCGGAGGCGGTGGTTGGGGAAGAGGGTATGGAGGAGCCGGTTGGGGGAGGGCGTGCAGGCGCCGACGGGGGCGTCCGGTCTTCGGGTAGTGGGGGGAAGCGGTTCAAGGTACTGCTGGTGGAGGACGACGAGGATTTCCGGTTTTATCTAAAAGATAATCTGGCGCCGATGTTTACCGTGCTGGAAGCGGCCAATGGCAGGGAGGGGTGGCAGAAGGCGCTGTCGGCCCAACCGGACCTGGTGGTCAGTGACGTGAATATGCCGCTGATGGATGGACTGGAGCTTTGCAAGAAAATTAAGGGTGATGAACGGGTGCAGCATATTCCGGTGATCCTGTTGACGGCGCTCTCCGGGGAACAGGACCAGTTGAGGGCGCTGGGGATGGGGGTGAATGACTATATATCGAAGCCATTCAATGTCGAGATACTGGTCTCGCGTATCCGGAATTTATTGGAGTTCAGGGGATCTGTGGAGGAGACGCTAAAAAGGAGGGTGGTTGCTGAGCCGGGTGAGGTCGAGCTGGAGCCGGAGAAGACGGAGGAGGATTTTGTGCGGGAGGCTGCGGGGGTGCTCGAGAAGAATATTGCGAATGCGGATTTTTCCGTGGATGAATGGGCCAGGGAAATGGGTCTGAGCCGTACGACGATGTATAAGAAGATACTTTCCGCGACGGGAAAGACGCCGATCGGCTTTATCCGCAATTTTCGGATGCAGCGGGCGGCGCAGCTGCTGGAGAAGTCAAGGTATACGGTGGCGGAGGTGGCGTATATGGTCGGATTCAACAACCCGAAATATTTTGCAAGGTATTTCAAGGAGGTATATGGGGTGCTGCCCAGCGTTTACCAGGCGGAGAGGAGGGGGAAATAAACCGTTGGATACCCAGAAATAACGGAATCGTATCCCTGCGGTCAACGTTTTGGCTGCTGATTTGCAGGTTGGGCTGCTATGAAAAAACCAACCGTAACCCTGCTGCTGCTGCTAATTTATTCAGGTCTTTTAGCCCAGACCGTACGGGTAGCCGTGGACCTGCAGTCCAACCGAAAGCCGGTGTCTCCCTTCATTTATGGAAGAAATAATTCTGTATCGGATGACCCGACCAGCCCGACCAGCGCGGCCACCTGGCAGCTGTATAAAGACGCGGGTCTGAATTTTTACCGTGAGAATGGCGGTAACAATCTTTCCAAATACAATTGGCGGCTGAAGCTGTCCAGCCATCCCGACTGGTACAATAATGTGTACAAGCACGACTGGGACTTTTCCGCTGCGTCTTTACAACAAAATATCCCCTCCGCACAGGAGATGTGGGGATTCCAGCTATTAGGTCAGGTGGCCCTGACCCCTTCGCATAACTTCGATGACTGGGCCTATAACAATTCGCAATATTGGTCGGGTTTGGGCCAGAACCTGGCGGGAGGCGGCACTCTTAATCCGGCCGGAGGCAGCCAGGCTCTGGTAAATGGCGATACCACTTTATATCTGGAGCATTGGAATGAAGACTCCACCACCGGCGTTCTGAACCACTGGTTTGGCAGTGGCGGACAAGGTTTGGACTCCACCCATCTCCGCTACTGGAATATGGACAACGAAGTGGAAATATGGGACGGTACGCACGATGATGCGATGCCCGTGCAATTGGATGCGGAATCTTTCATGCAGCGCTTTTTTGCAGTAGCGAAAAAGGCGCGGGCTCTCTACCCCGGTATTAAGCTGAGCGGTCCTGTAAGTCCCAACGAATGGCAGTGGTATGCCTGGAAGGGAGGGCAGGTAGTCGGGTCTGATGGAGTAAGATATCCATGGCTGCAATTCTTTATCAAGCGGCTGGCGGAAGAGCAGCAACGAACGGGTATACGCCTGCTGGATGTCATCGACCTGCATTTTTATCCGGGGAGCTCGAACACGTCCGATATTCTCCAGTATCACCGTGTATTTTTTGACAGCAGCTACGCCTACCCCGAGGCCAACGGGGTACATCTGGTCAATGGCGGGTGGGATAATTCCATACAGATCGAGGACATATTCGGGAGGTGTCAAAACTGGCTGAACCAGTATATGGGGCCGGGCAATGGAGTCACATTCGGCGTTAGTGAGACGTCGGTCGCTCTCAACAACGATCCAAATGCTCAGGCGGTGTGGTATGGTTCGATGCTGGGCGAATTTATGAACCACGGAGTGGAATACTTTTCTCCCTGGAGCTGGGAAAAAGGCATGTGGGAGACGCTGCACCTGTACAGCCGGTACAATAAGAATAACAGCATTAAGGCGGTATCGGACGACGAGCTCAATGTATCCGCCTATGCGACAGCCAATGATGCCAATGATTCGATCACGGTGGTGCTGGTGAACAGGTCGCTTACGCTCAGTAAGACGGTTACGGTAAACCTTGCTCATTTTAAATTACCCAGCCAGCCGGTACAGGCGCTCACCTTGTCTAACCTTCCGGCGGGTACGGAAACGTTCATTTCACATACCAATAACGCGTTGCAGTCCTCAACCATAACGCCGGCCAGCGACAGCAGTCTGCAAGTAACCCTTGCGCCGTTGTCTATAAGCTCTTTCCAGCTGGCGGCCAGCTTACCGGTCCTGGCGTTGGACCCCGTTGTTCTGACAGCGACAAAAATGGGCAGCGGAATCCGGCTGGATATTGCTCCCGGCAATGAAACGGGAGCGATCTTGTATGACATTGAAAGGAGCGCCGACGGGGTTGCATTCGACCGTATCGGCGCCGTCCCCGGTCCTGCAGCGGCGGGTAGCAATGCGGGCATAACCGGGAGTTATTCTTTTTATGATAACCGGCCATTGCCTTCGGTAAATTATTACCGGCTGAAGATCGTCGACCGCAGCGGCGGCTATGTCTACAGTAGAATTGTGGCGGTATCCATTGACAACGTTGCCGGCATGAGCGTATTCCCCAATCCTGCAAACGACGTAGTATATGTTCAGCTGCCTGCGCAGCAGGGGGAGCTCGTGCTGGAATTGCATGAGAGTTCGGGAAAACTGGTCCGGACCATGCGAATTCAACCAGCCATCGGCGGCGCCCTCACTTCCCTGGATATCAGCGGGCTTGCCCGGGGTGTATATTATTTGAGCGCCGGGGGAAAGAACGTTCCGCTTGTAAAGCAGTAGGCGGATGAACCGTTGGGTACCTAAAAATAACAGAATTATACCCTTCGTAAGAACAATCCGATACCTTGATTTGCCAGATAGGCTACCCTCCTTTCGGATACGCCGGTCTATTTTTGGTCATATAATAACTGCTTGCCATGTTTGAGCGAAGGTTGCATTGCCTATTGACTGTATTCTTCTTTGTTGTTATTGCTCCGGGTTCGAGGGGAGGGGTGAACGGCCCCGGTTGGATCCGTACTGCGGATGGTGTGGTCGTCTACCCGGACGGCCGTTGTTCAGGTCGTGCTGCAGCCTTGCGGCTCATGGTGGTCGCGGACAATATTATCAGGGTGCTTTCCAGTCCGGAGGGTGAGCCTTCCCGGCCAACGGAGAGCCTTATTACTACTTACAAGACTGATCCTTCACTCAAATGGGACCTTTCGTCGAATGACAGCGAGGTCGTCCTGAGAACGCGTTCGCTGGTGGCCACGGTCTGGCTTTCCACGGGCGCGGTCCGGTTTGCCGATCTGTCGGGCAGGATTATCGTCGCCGAGAAGGCGGTCGGGGGAAGGAGTTTCGAGCCGGCTGTCTATGACGGCAGGCAAAGCTGGCGTATCCGCCAGACTTTCCAGACGATGCCGGGCGAGGCGTTGTACGGTCTGGGTCAGCACCAGGAAGGGCTGGTCAACTACAAGGGATACCGCGTCGACCTTTTCCAGAACAATACGGAGGTGGCTGTTCCTTTTCTCGTTTCGAGCCGGAACTATGGCATCTTATGGGATAATTATTCTATCAGTTCGGTAGGGGATGTGCGGCCGTATGAGTTGCTCTCCGCGTTGCGGCTCTTTTCAAAAACAGGGGAGGAAGGGTGGCTGACGGCAACTTTCCGGCACAACGGGCGTCCGCGGTCTCAGGATATTCAGCTGGCGGCTTCGGATATCAACTATGAGTGGCTAGGAGATTCGAAAAAGCTGCTGCCTGCGGCTTTCGATGCGGCGGGAGGCTCGGTCGTCTGGGAGGGCGCGCTTTCGTCGGGGACGACGGGTATGCATACATTCCGGGTAAAGTACGGGGGATATATTAAAGTATATGTCGACGGGCGGCTTTTGCTGGACCGGTGGAGGGAGGCGTGGAATCCGGGGACGGCGCAATTGCGGGTGCTGCTGGAGAGGGATAAGAAGACGCCTGTCAGGATCGAGTGGATACCGGATGGCGGAGAGTCGTATCTGTCGGTGAAGTGGCTGGGGCCGCTGCCGGCGGGACGGGAAGACGATTTCAGTTTTGCGTCCGAAGCGGGGGGACAGCTGGACTATTATTTTGTGTATGGCCGGAATGCCGACGAGGTGGTGGCGGGTTATCGTCGTCTTACGGGGAAGGCTGTCATCGCGCCGAAGTGGGCGATGGGACTGTGGCAGAGCAGGGAGCGGTATAAGACGGAGGCGGAAGTGCTGGAGACGGTGAAGGAGTTCAGGAAGCGCGGCATACCGCTGGACAATATCGTGCTTGATTGGAACTACTGGCGGCAGAATGACTGGGGCAGCCAGGAATTCGACGCGACAAGGTTCCCTTCGCCCGACAGCATGATCAGCGTATTGCACAAGGAGGATCATGCTCATTTTATGATCTCTGTATGGCCGAAGTTCTATGAGGGGATCGACGTTTATAAAGAATTTGATCAAAAGGGCTGGCTTTATAAAAGGAATGTCGCAGATCGTCAGCGCGACTGGATCGGAGAAGGGTATGTCTCTACTTTTTACGACGCATTCAATCCAGCGGCGCGGCGGGCCTTTTGGGAGTTACTTGACCGCAAACTGTACCGCAAAGGGATCGACGCCTGGTGGATGGATGCGAGCGAGCCGGATATTCTTTCCAATGTGAGCCCTGATAAAAGAAAAGAGGAGATGACGCCAACGGCGTTGGGCCCGGCGGTCGAATGGCTGAACGCCTATCCGCTGGAGAATGCGCGTGGCATCTATGAGGGGCAGCGATCGGCCGACAGCGGGCGGCGCGTTTTTACCCTCACGCGCAGCGCATTTGCCGGTTCGCAGCGGTATGCTGCTGCCGTCTGGAGCGGGGATATTGCCGCGCGGTGGTCGGATATGAAGAACCAGATAGCGGCCGGGATCAATTTTTCGCTGTCGGGTATTCCCTACTGGACGATGGACATCGGGGGATTTGCTGTGGAGCGCCGGTTTGAGGACGCAAAGGGAGAGGATCTGGAGGAATGGCGGGAGCAGATGACGAGGTGGTATCAATTCGGCGCCTTTTGTCCACTGTTCCGCGTGCATGGGCAATTCCCTTACCGGGAGATATATAATGTAGCGCCGGCGGACCATCCGGCGTACCGGAGCATGCTCTATTATGACAAGCTGCGTTATCGGCTGATGCCCTATCTCTACTCGCTCTGCGGACGGGTATGGATGGATGATTATACGCTGATGCGTGGTCTGGCGATGGATTTTTCGAAGGACACGGCGGTGCTGGGTATTGCGGATGAGTTCATGCTTGGACCGTCCCTGCTGGCTGCGCCCGTCACGGTGTACAAGGCGCGCGAAAGGGAGGTCTACCTTCCTGCGGGTCAGGGCTGGTATGATCTCTATTCCGGGAAGTTTAACGAAGGAGGACGGCAGGTTCTTGCGGAAGCGCCTTATGAGCGTATGCCCGTGTATGTGAGAGAGGGATCGATCCTGGCCATGGGCCCGGATCTGCAATATACGGGCGAGCGGCCGGCCGACACCATCACGCTGCGGGTCTATGCCGGCCGGGATGCGGAATTCACCCTGTACGAAGACGAAGGGACCAATTACAACTATGAGAAGGGCGGATCTTCCACCATTGCTTTTCACTATGACCAGGCGACCGGGGCTTTCACCATCGGCCGGCGGAAAGGATCGTATCCCGGGATGCTTCCCAGGAGGACGTTCAGGGTCGAGCGCATTGGCGGGGAAAAGCAGCTGCCCATGGGCGTGACAGACAAACACACACTTTTTGTTTCATACACCGGCGGCGAAAAGACACTGAGCCTACGGTAACTGTTCATTTTTCTTAACCAAAAATTGCTGATTATGCCAGAAATGAAAATCAAATGGAGGTGGTCAAAGCCAGTCTTGGCGGTCGTGACCCTTCTGCTGCTAAGCGTCTATGTCTTTTCGCAGGGAGACGAACGAAAAATAACGGGTAAGGTCACCGATGCCACTACGGGACAGCCGGTTGCAAATGCTTCGGTCATTATAAAAGGCAGGAAAAATGCCGTTACTTCCAATAGCGATGGCGTATTTGTTGTTTCCGTCAGAACGGGCGAAACTGTTGAGGTCAGCTCTGTGGGGCACGTTTTAAAAACCTTTAAGATCGACGCAGGAACGAACAGCCTGGATATTCGGCTGGATGCGGGCTACTTCAAACTAGAGGACGTCATAGTGGTAGGATACGGGGTACAAAAGTCAAAGGCGGTAACGGGCGCTACGGCCCACGTGAAAGGGGAAGACCTTGCCAAACTGAATACCACCAATGCGCTGCAGGGCCTGCAGGGGCAGGCTGCGGGCGTCAATATCACGTCGACCTCGGGTCAGCCGGGAGGGGGATTCAAAGTAAATATCCGGGGGGCCGGCACTATCGGCAATGCCAATCCGCTGTATGTAGTGGATGGCGTGATAACCAGCGATATCACATATCTGAATCCTTCGGACATCGCGTCGGTGGACATTTTGAAAGATGCCGCATCGAGCGCTATCTATGGTATCAATGGCGCCAACGGCGTAGTGCTGATCACGACCAGGTCCGGAAAGATGGGTAGCAAGAACGGCGGACAGGTTTCGTTCGATGGCTACTATGGCTGGCAGAATGCGCCTCCGAAGACGGGTCTGCTGAATGCGAAGGAATACGCTACGATGCAGAATGAGGCCGCGCTCAATTCGGGACTAAGCGCTCCTTTTACGTCTTCGCAGATCAATGCGCTGGGCAAAGGGACCAACTGGCTGGACGAGATGCTTTCCTCCAACGTACCGGTGCAGAATTACAATTTATCTGCCACCGGAGGGTCGGATGTTTCGTCGTATTCCCTGGGGCTCTCCTATACGCAGCAGGGGGGTATCGTCGGGGGACAAAAACTTTCCAATTATCAGCGCTACAATTTCCGCAGCAATTCCGAGCGAAAAATGTATGACGGGGCGCTGAAAGTGGGGGAGCACCTGACTTTTTCTTTTATTGATCAATTGGGGATCCAGGGTAGCGGCAGTGATCAATACGGGATCCAGGATGGTGGAATTTATGGCAACTCCCTTCGTTCTGCATATCAGACCAGCCCGCTGCTCGCAATGTACGACTCGGCCGGAAATTTCCTGAGCAGCCTTAAATCTACCGTTTACAACGGGGGCCCCTGGACCACTGCCGAAGCAAATCCTTATGCGTTGCTGGTGTACAACAACCAGAATAATAAGAAGACGCAAAAGCTGTTCGGGGACGTGTACGCAGAATTGCAGCCGGTGAAAAATTTAAAATTGAGGAGTACATTCGGTTGGAATTATATTGCTTCGGCCGATCATAGTTATACTCCTGTTTACGACAATTTGTCGATATATGCTTTCAACAGGACCGAGAAAATTGGTCAGAATAGTTCCCAGGAATATACGCTCAACTGGGATAATACGGCCAATTACCTTTTCACGATCAAAGAGCACAAATTCGACTTTCTGGCCGGCAGTGCTATTCGTAAGTATCAGGGATCATCCGTAGGTGGATTCAATACAGGCTCCACGTTGTTCTCCAGTTTTGATCGGGGTTATCTAAGTAATTCAACTATTACTTCGATAACGATGAGTGCCGATACTACTACGGCCAACAGGCAGACGGTAACCCATTCCATGTCGATTTACGGGAATGCAAAAGCCATTTATGCGCAGGCCTCCTTTTTCGGGAGGATCAATTATTCCTACCAGGACAAGTACCTGGCCAGCGCTATCTTCCGCGCCGATGGTTCGACCATGTTCGCTAAAGATCATCAATGGGGGTACTTTCCATCCTTGTCTGTCGGCTGGGTGGTCAGCGGCGAATCTTTTATGGAGTCGACCAGGAACTGGCTGAACTTTATGAAGATCAGGGCTAGCTGGGGATCCAACGGGAATGACGGTATTACTCCTTTCAATTACCTCTCTCTCATCAGCCTGGCAAACGCGCAGTATAATTTTGGGAACACCAATACTTCGTTGACCAATGGTTCATATCCTTCGACTATCGGCGTCGGGAAGACGAAATGGGAAAGCTCCCGTCAGACCAATATCGGGATTGATGCAGAGATGCTGGGTAACAGGCTAAGCGCCAGCATCGACCTTTACAATAAGGTGACGAAAGACTGGCTGGTTCCGGCGCCACTGCTGGCGACGGCCGGGGTTTCGACGAATCCGTATATCAACGGGGGGAATGTTACCAATAAAGGGGTAGAGCTCCAGCTGGCTTATAACGACCGGATCGGAAAGGATTTTTCGTATAGCATTTCCGGTTCGTATGCGTATAACAAAAATGTCGTCAATAATATCCCCACGGCCGATGGGATCATTCATGGCGGTACGAACAGCCTGTATGTAAATGCGCCGGAATTTTTCCGCGCATCCACGGGAAACCCCATTGGTTATTTCTGGGGATACAAGACTGCAGGCATCTTCCAGACGGAGGCGGACGTCCAGGCATGGAAGGGTAAGAACGGCCCTCTTCAGCCGTCTGCTCATCCGGGAGACATAAAATTCGTAGACCGCAACGGTGACGGGGCCATTACGGCGGATGATAAGACGAATATAGGCGATCCCAATCCGCATCATGTATTTGGGTTCAGGGTCTCCGGCAACTACAGGAATTTCGATCTCTCCGTGACGACCAATGGTGTTGCAGGCAACAAGATCGTACAGTCATACAGGGATCAATCAAGCTGGTCAGGTAACTGGACGACTGCAATTCTGGGCCGCTGGCATGGCGAAGGGACTTCCAATTCGATGCCCCGTGTGACACAGAACAATGTCAACTGGGCTGATTTTTCCGATCTCTATATTCACGACGGCAGCTATTGGAGAATTTCAAACATTACGCTGGGATACGATATTGCAAAGCTGGTACGGCTGAAGAATCTGACGCAGTTCCGCGTATATGTGGCGGCTGAGAACCTGGTGACTTTTACCAGGTACAAGGGAATGGATCCAGAAGTAGGGTATTCCTCGACTGATGCCACGGGCGTAAATTCCTTTGGACAAGGCGTTGATCTGGGATATTATCCCCGTCCGAGAAAGACATTGGTTGGGGTTAGTATTATTTTCTAATTGCTAAAAAAGAAACATGAAAAGTCTTAAGATAATAACGATTGGTCTTTTGGGGATGCTGGCGCTCAGTTCCTGTAAGAAATTCCTGACCACGACACTTACCGATCCCAAGCAGAGCGACGCTTCCTATTATAAGACGCCTGCCGACGGTTACACCGCCCTGGTCGGGTGTTACAATGGACTGGATGTGCTCTATGGTGGTGAGGCGATCCCGCCGATGATGGAGGTTTTCTCTGATAATTGTTTTGGGGGTACCGGTTCCGGGGACGGATTTGGCTGGGAGATGCTGGATGAGTTCAATAAGACCATTTCGCCGTCCGACGTGGCTATTCACAGCACCGCGTGGAAAAGCTATTATCAGGCGATCTATCGCTGTAATGTTTTGCTGCAGCATATGGACCAGATCGCGTGGGGCGACAGCGTTGCATTGAAAACGCAATACACGGGAGAAGCCAGGTTTATCCGCGCGTTCTGTTATTTCGACCTGGTGCGGCTGTTTGAAAAAGTCCCGTTGCTGACGACCCCTACGCTGGCCAATGTACCCCAGGCGGACCCCGACTCGACGTATGGCCAGATCATGCAGGATCTGCGTTATGCAGCAGACAACCTGGCTTCTGCGTCCTATACGAGCGTACCCAACGGGAGAGTAACCAAGTGGGCGGCCGAGTCTTTGCTGGCGCGGGTCTACCTGTTCTACTCCGGGTATTATGGAAAAAGCACCATCGGGAAAGAAACGGCGGCTACTGCGCTGGCTGCGGTGGAGGATGTGATCGCGCACAGCGGACATGGACTGGTCACCGATTATACCACCCTATGGCCTGCTGCGTCTCTGGCGAAAAAGGTCACTTATGCGGGAGAGGATAATAAAGAGGTGGTCTTCTCCATCAAATATTCGTCTACGGCCGACTATAACGGAAACAATACGGGTAACAACTGGATGGTCATGACGGGCATGCGCGAACAGAGCGTTTATCCCTATGGGTATGGATGGGGGGGCTGTCCGGTGGAACCGAAACTGGTGGCCCTGTTCGACCAGTCCAATGACAGCAGGTATTTTGCTTCCATCACGTCCATTGCGGGGGAAAACCTGGCTTTCACGAAGCAGGCAGCCAGTCGCGAGTACACGGGGTATTATATGAAGAAATACAGCCCGCTCTGCGACGCCAGCAACAATGCCTTGCCCGCCACCAATTATCTGATCGGGCAAAGCCAGGATTTTTTCGCCATCCGGTATTCGGACGTTCTGCTGATGGCGGCTGAATTGGGAAGCCCCAACGCGGTAAGCTATTTCAACCAGGTACATCAGCGGGCCATTCCTTCGGCCGCTGCTGTTGCATCGGTGACGAAGGACGATATCCTCGCTGAACGCCGGCTTGAATTTGTTGGGGAAGGCGGTATCCGGTATTGGGATCTGTTGCGTCAGGGGGTTGCGACGGCTGCGTCGACCATTGCGGCTAATACGACGCTGTCGCTGATCAACGATGGCACAGGCACTCAGCCGAGCGCCGGAACGTTGCAGGCCAATATCACCGCTACGCGCGGGTTCCAGCAGATACCTTCCGATCAGATCACGTTGTCGTCCGGTATGTTGAAACAGAACGCCGGGTGGTAATAATTATCCAAACATATAAAAGTAGAAAGTCATGAAAAATATAATAAATAGCGTTTGCGTGACGATTGGATGCGCTGTGCTGCTGGCTGCCTGTACCAAGCAGAAATATACGTTGGGACCGCTGGCTGATAAAAAGACCTTGTCTTTCAGCATTGCGCCTTCATCGACAAATCCCAATAATATCGTTCTTACGAGCAATACGCCAGGTCTTACTCCTGTATGGGTCACGCCTTTCGGGCAGTCACAGCGGGTAAAGGATACGGTCAATGTACCTTTTCCGGGGACTTATAAGTTCGTCTACGGGGTCGAGAGCGCCGGCGGGTTTGTGCAGGCCGATACGACGACCGTAACGATCACCACGCTGGACTCGGTGGCCGTGAGCACTCCCGAGTGGACGAATCTGACGGGAGGATATGGAAAGTCGAAGACCTGGGTATTGGATATCACGCCGACGGGTACGAGCAAGCTGTTCAACGGGCCGATCTACTTCGGCGGGACGGGCTGGGAGTGGGATGCCGGCTGGGCTGTCTGGATCTGTCCGTTGGGGGACTACGGATCAATGACATTCGATCTGATAGGAAATGCCAATTTCAGCTCCAATAATAAAATGCTGCCGTCGCTGGGACAGGCCAAGGGGAATTTTATGCTTTATACGAGCACCATGCAGCTGTCTACGATCGGCGCGCAGCTGATCCATGATCCGAACCAGGGTCCCAGTGTTGTCAATTGGTATGCCAAGATGGCCATAAAATCATTGACGCCGGATGGGCTGGAGGTGATTGCGTTAACGGGCTCCGGCTCCTGGTGTATCTACAATTATGTGAGCCTGGATTACTGGAATACGCACTAGAAAACCAATAAACGAGAATCCATATGAAAAAGAAAATCGTCTATCTGATGATCGGGATCCTTATGTCCATAGGTATGAGGGCCCAACTGCCGACTGCGCAGTCGATCGCCTCGAAAATGAAGGTCGGCTGGAATTTAGGAAACACGCTGGAAGCGCAGTGTAGCGCAACGGCCTGGGGTGGTGTGATGCCTACCCAGCAGCTGATCGACCAGGTGAAAGCTTCGGGGTTCAACACCGTGAGGATACCCTGCGCATGGGACTGTCATGCGACTAACGGCGTCATCGACGCGGGCTGGATGGCTACGGTCAAGCAGGCGGTGGATCTCTGTGTCAACAACGGCCTGTACGTGATCATCAACATACACTGGGATGACGGCTGGCTGGAAAATAACGTGACGACGAGCGCGCAGGCGTCGGTGAATGCCAGGCAGCAGAACTACTGGACGCAGATCGCGAACTATTTTTCAAACTATAACGAGCACCTCCTTTTTGCAAGCGCCAACGAGCCGAACGCGTCTGACGCGACGGGGATGTCGGTGCTGCTGTCCTACCACCAGACCTTTGTCAATGCGGTGCGAGCGACGGGTGGGAATAACGCCTCGCGTACGCTGATCGTCCAGGGACCTCAAACCAATATGGGGCTGACCAATACGCTGATGAATACGTTGCCTTCGGATCCGATCGCGGGCAGGATGATGGTGGAGGTGCACTATTATGATCCTCCACAGTTCTGTATCCTTACCCAGGATGCGAGCTGGGGTAAGATGTTCTACTACTGGGGAACGGGTTATCATTCGACGACGGATGTGAGCCGGAATGCCACGTATGGAGAGGAGAGCTATCTCGATTCGAATTTTAATCTCATGAAGACCAAGTTCGTGGACAAGGGCATCCCGGTGATCATCGGGGAATTTGGTGCGCCGAGCAGGACACTGAGTCCGCCTTCGGATCAAACGCTGGCCGACGCTTCGCGCCGGTACTGGTACAGGTATGTGGTCAGCTCGGCCAGGAGCAAAGGGATTATTCCGTATGTCTGGGATATCAATATGGGCATGTATAACCGGAGCACCGCCGCCGTGCTGGACCAGGGGGTGATCGATGCCATGAACCAGGGGGCGGGGAATGCATATGTGTCGCTGACCAATCGCGCCAGCGCGCAGCTGGCGGATGGTATGTGGCGGTCTACCAACGGGTCGGCCTGCGGGCAGTGGAGCAACAGCGGCAGCGATGCGCAGAAATGGCAGATCGTTCCTTCGGGCAGGTACGTCAGTCTGGTCAACAAGGCCACCGGGCTGTATCTCGATGGTCTGTCCAATACGACGAACGGATCGGCCTGCGGGCAGTGGGCGCTGAGCGGCAGCGACGCGCAGCTGTGGCTGATACAGCCGTCGGGCGGTTATTTTACGCTGTCCAATAAGGCAACGGGTATGTATATCGACGGGATATACAATTATACCAACGGAGCCAACCTGGGTCAGTGGTCTTTTAGCGGGAGTACGGCGCAGCAGTGGACGATGGGGACGGTGGGGCATGTGCAGGCGACCGGCGTCGTGAGCGGCGCGGCTATGCATACGTCGAGGCAGCCGGATGACCTGGCGGGCAGCGGGCTGCGGGTGTATCCGAATCCTTTCACGTCGGCCTTTTACCTGACGATGGATGATCCCGGTCAGGTGAAGGAGATCGTCATTGTCGATCTCTCGGGGAGAACGGTCCAACGGATCACGCGTCCGTCGAAGTCGATGCTCATCGGCGCCGCGCTGGGTACCGGCGAATATATCGTCAGGGTGTACCGGTCCAGCGGTCTGAAGACATTCAAGGTTATTAAGATCAACAAATAGGTTCAACGGTCTGAACGAATGACACCCCAGAAATAACAGAATTATACCCATGTGGTGAACATTTGCACGCTAAGATTTGCCGGCTGCACTCCCCTACGTATCGACATACCAAATTATTTTTGGATCGATGCGGTTACCGACCGTGTATTCCGCAGATCGATCTTAAAAGTTAAAAAACCAAGACGATTGCATATGAAAAAGCGAAATCTCAAAAGAGGGATGATCGGCCTGTTCCTGGGTGCGCTCAGCCTTCTTCTCTTCTCTGCCGGCGGATATGCGCAAAATCCGCTGCCTTCCCAAAAGATCACCGGAAAAGTAACGGTCGCGCCGGGCGACAGACCCCTCGAGGGTGCCAGCATCATGGTCAAAGGGCGTGGCGGTGGGGTCCAAACGGACAAGGATGGCGTGTTCAGCCTGGATGCCAGAAACGGCGAAGTATTAATTATCAGTTATGTAGGATATTCTCCCAGGGAAGTCAGGGTGGGAAGCCGGCAGGCGGTCAACGTCCGCCTGGAGGCCGAGGATAAGAGCAAGCTGAACGACGTTGTTGTTATCGGATATGGCAAGGTGCGTCGGCCGGATGTCACCGGTGCTATTTCCTCTATTTCCGGGGCGGAGCTGATGAAGACGCAGCCCACGACCTTTGACCAGGCTCTGCAGGGCAAGGTTGCGGGTGTTGTGGTACAACAGGTGTCGGGGCAGCCTGGTGGCGGGGTGTCGATCCAGATCCGCGGGGTGTCTTCCATCAGCGGAACGAATTCCCCTCTTTATGTGATCGACGGGGTCATTATTCCTCCGGTGAATGATCCGGGCAACGGTTCGAACCCGTTGAGCTCGATCAATCCTTCCGAAATAGAATCGATAGACGTGCTGAAGGACGCTTCTGCGACCGCTATTTATGGTTCGCAGGCAACTAACGGTGTCGTTGTCATATCTACGAAGAGGGGCAGGGCGGGGGCGCCGGTGATCAATTATGACGCTTATGCAGGGTTCCAGGAGATACCCAAGAGGCTTCCTACCATGAACCTGCAGCAGTTTGCCACCTATATCAATGCCCGGGCGCAGGTGTGGGGCTTTGACGTCAGGCCCGAATTTGCGAATCCGAAATACCTGGGCTCCGGCACGGACTGGCAAAAGGAATTATTCCGGAAGCCGCCGCAGATGAACCATACCGTCGCCGTCAGCGGCGGTGATGCCAGGACCCAATATTTGTTATCGGGCTCTTATTTTGAGCAGCAGGGCATGGCGCTCGGTTCGGATTTTCAGCGATATTCCGTGCGGCTGAACCTGGACAATAAGACTACCAACTGGTTAAAGGTTGGGACAAGCCTTCAGATGGCGCATGTTTTTGAAAATGTGAATTCGACCGCGTCCAACGTGATCAACTCCGCACTGAACATTACGCCCGATGTTCCGGTACAAAACGGTGACGGCACCTGGGGCGGCGTTAAGAACACCAACGGCTGGGTGAACCCGGTCGCCAATCCGGTGGCGATAGCCAGCATCGTCAAAAACCAGAGGAAGAGAAATCAGCTGTTTGGCAACGCGTATGCCGAAATTCAGTTTACCAAGGATCTGTCGCTGCGCAATGAAGTGTCCGGTAATTTCGATTTTAGCACGACGGATAATTTTACGCCTACGTATACCTTCGGGAAACTGGTCAACGGCACGAGCAACGGATCTTCGAATTACAACCAGAACATCTATGCGGTCCTACGCAATTATCTGACGTATAATCATTATTTCGACCATTTCAGTCTCAATGCAGTGGCGGGACATGAGGCGCAGTCGTCCAATTACGAAAATATCTACGGCAGCAGGGCGAATTTCCCCTCCAATAGTGTGCAGGCCCTTAGCGCCGGCGACGCTACTACGGCCAGGAATTCAGGGGACAATGGTCTCGGTTCTTCGCAGGAGTCCTATTTCGGCCGTATCAATTTTTCCTGGAACGACAAATACCTGCTCACCGGGAATATCCGGGACGATGGATCATCCAATTTCCCGGCCGGCAACCAGTGGGTGACTACCTATTCGGGAGCATTTGCGTGGAAGGTCAACAACGAGGCGTTCCTGAAGACGGTAAATGTCATCAATGAGCTGAAGCTGAGGCTTGGGTATGGGCTTACCAATAACCAGGGCATACCAGGGAACACTTATGTAACCCAGCTTTCATCGGTGGCGAACGGTTTGTCGGGTATAGCTCAGTTTCAGAGCAACCTGTACAATCATGACGTAAGATGGGAAAAGACAAATTATTACAATGCGGGTGTGGATGGATCATTCCTGAATAACCGGATCAGCTTTTCATTCGATGGGTACTTCCGTAGAACGGATGGGCTTTTGCTGAAGATCCCGCTGCCGATGTACTCCGGCACTACCGCGGGTTATTCGCCCGGAGCGATGGCGGCGCCGTATGTCAATGTAGGTATTGTCACCAACAAAGGGTTTGACCTCCGGGTCAGCTCTACCAATTTGAACTATCGGAATTTTACATGGAAATCTGATGTCGTGGTATCCCGCAATGTCAACAAGGTAGTCAGACTGATCGCCGGTGACCAGGCTAACTTAAGCCAGAAGTCGTATGTGATCAACGATATTATCGAGAAGACGGTCGTGGGTCAGCCCATTGGCGAATTCTATGGCTATATCTTCGACGGCATCTTTGCAAAACCGGCGGATTTTCAAAAACACGCCCTGCCTGTTGACCAGAGCGGAAATCCCTATCCGGTCTCTTCCTCAGGCGGCGGGATCTGGTATGGTGACCGGAAATTCAAGGATTTAAACGGGGACGGCGTTATCGACACCAAGGACCAGACCTTTCTGGGTTCGCCGATCCCGAAATTCCAGTTCGGTATTAATAATACGTTCACTTATAAGAATTTTGACCTGAATGTTTTCTTCAGCGGAAGCGTTGGCAACAAAGTATTCAATGAGCTGGCGGTAGCGCAGACCAATGCGCAAAACAATACCAACTTCTTTTCCTCGGTATTGAACTATGCGAGGACCGCGATGGTGGACCCCAACGGCTCTGCCTCCGATGTCAACAATGTGTATGTTACCAATCCAAACACGCATGTCGTCGGGTTGAGGAACGATAATACCAACGGCAATAACCGCCCTTCCAATCTGTTCATCGAAGATGGGTCCTTTCTGCGGTGTAAGAATATCACGCTGGGATACCGGCTGTCTGAAAAGATCCTGTCAAGGGTCCACCTGCAGTCGTTCAGGGTATTTGCTTCGGTGACGAATGCTTTTATCATCACCAACTATTCAGGAATGGATCCGGAGATCGGATCGTGGAATCCTCTTCAGGCGGGATGGGACCAGGGGTATTATCCCCAGTCGAGGACGTTCACAGTGGGTGCGAATATCACATTTGCTAAATAGCAATCACCAATCAAGAGCATTAATATGAAATCAATCAATAAAATAGTTGTGGTTCTGTTGTTCGTGGCGGCGGCCGCGGGATGCAAGAGGAGCTTCCTGGACCGTCCATCGAACTCGCAGATAAGCGCAACAACCTTTTACAAAACTACTTCGGAACTGCGGCTCGCTACGGCAAGCCTTTATGGCGGTTCGCCCTGGTGGGCATGGCATAATGGCGCCTTGTTGCAGTTGGGAGACGTGTTGAGCGGGAACGCCTATTTCGGTTATAACGGGGACCTGGTGCAGCTGTATACGCGTACGATCACGGGGCAGAACGGGATCATGTCGAGCGGTTGGACGGGGCTGTACAATGTTATAGCGCAGTGTAATACGGTCATCATTGCCATACAGCAACAGGCGGCTTCGACTATTTCGGCATCCGATAAGAACGCGGCTTTAGCAGAAGCAAGGTTTATCCGCGGCGTAGCCTACTATCATCTGGCGGCGTTGTGGGGGGCGGTACCCATCATCGAAGACAATGACAAGCTGATCAAGCAGCCGCTGCTAAACAGGAATACGGTGGCGGATGTGTATAAATTTGTTGTCAATGACCTCAGTTTTGCAGCACAAAATCTTCCCGGTACGGATGCAACGGGACGGGTGACTACGTGGTCTGCGCAGGGAATGCTTGCTAAGGTATATCTGACGGTGGCGGGTCTGGGGCAAAACGGTGGCGTCCGCAACCAGGCATTGCTGGACAGCGCCAAAAAATATGCGGGCAATGTCTGCAAGAACAGCGGACTGTCGCTGTTCGTCAGCTATTATGATCTTTTCAGGTCGCCATACAACGACAACCCGGAATCATTATTTGCTTTGCAGTGGACGGCCGGTGTGGGTTATGGCAATGGCAACGCCTGGCTGACCTTTTCTCCCAGCAGCACGATCAATCCGCAGCAGTCGGGCGCATGGGTACCTTTGGCGCCGACATGGGATCTTTATAAGAACTATGGCTGGAAGGATTCGGTCAGGCGGAAAGCGTCATTTATGTTGAATGGCGATTACTATCCCGAGTTGAACGCGGCCGGTGGCGGCTATAAGGCGACTTCGCAGGGTATGAAAAAGCATATTATCGGCAACGAAAAGGATAATAATGCGCCGACGATGGATATCTGGTCGTCTGTCGAGCACAATTCCATTCTCCGGCTGGCGGACGTATACCTGGTGTATGCCGATGCGATCCTGGGGAATAATGCCAGTACAACTGACCCTGATGCCCTGCTCTATTTTAACAAGGTGCGGGCGAGGGCCGGTGTGGATCCTGCACCGATGCTGGATGTGGACACGATTCTTACAGAAAGAAGAATTGAATTTGCTTTTGAAGGGCAATACTGGCTGGACCTGGTGAGGCTTTCCTATTATAATCCCCAAAAGGCGGTCAGCATCGTCAATAATCAATATAGGATGACTTTCTCTTATGATCCTTCTACGGGTGTAGCCACAAAAGATTCCACCCAGGCTCCGAGTGTTGTCAAGGCAACGATCAGCGCCTTTACACTGCAAATTCCGTCGTCCGAGCTGACTTCCGATCCGAAACTGGCTCAGCCGCCGGTACCTTATTATTAATTGAAATTCATAAAAATATTTGTATGAACAATATTTCCTGTTGCCGCCTGATCGTCGTGGCGCTGATGCTGGCGAATTTGTTGCCGGCCTGTAAAAAGAATGCCGGAAGCCCTCCTGTCGTCACCGGCGTGAGGAGTTATGTCGCTTCTCCCAATGACACGGTATTTACCAGCCTGGTGGCCAACGGCCAGTGGGTGGTCCTGACGGGGCAGAATCTGCAAAATCCGGTGCGGATAGAATTTGACGGGGTCGCGGCCGGTTTTAACAGCGCCCTGGTTGCTCCGGGCAGCGCGGTAGTGCAAATTCCCGCCATCCTGTTCTCGTCGGTAGATACGACCAGGCTTTATACTGTCACATATGCGACACCTGCGGGTTCTACGACTTTCCCATTCAAATTAGGTCCGGCTGCGCCGACTGTTACGGCAATTTCCAATGTCTTTGCCAATCCGGGCGATTCGGTCTTTCTTATCGGTGCTAATCTCGTGCTGGTTCAGCAATTATCGTATGGAGGGACGACGATCACCTCTTGGCATTCGAGCGCTGACGGAACCTCTCTTGGTTTTCTCATGCCGGCGCAAACGTCCAGTGATCAGGTGATGGTGGTCACGCGGATCGGTACGGTCAATTTTAAAATAGTGGCTGCGCCGACGATCACCGGCGTCTCGAATGAAAATGCGGATCCTGGCGATTCGGTCTATGTCTATGGGACCTATCTTAAGAATATTCAATCCCTTTCATTTGCCGGTACCAATATCACTTCATTTGTCGAGGCCGGTGATGGGAGCTCGGTTGGTTTTGTTCAGCCTCCGCTGAACGGAAGCGGGCCTGTATCGCTGGTAACAAAATTCGGCACGACAGCCACCGTATACAATGTGAATGATATTGCAACGGGGGCGTTGTCGAATTGGGAGTGGGGCGGTGTCTTTAACTGGCAGTGGTGGGGCGGAGCCTCGCTGACCAGCGGCAACCCCGATTTTCCGGGCAATTCGAGTCAGTACCTAACGCTGAAAACGAGCATCCTGGCCAATGGGGAAGGGAATACGTATTCTAATTATGCAATACTGTTAAATGCGGCGCAGTGGGTGCCGGCGGCGCATCTCGGTGACCCGGTAGGTAACTGGGCGTTTAAGTTCGAAGTAAGCGTTCCGAACGGGTGGAATGGCGGAACGATCGATATCCAGAGCTCGTTGGGCACCTATATCGCGCGATGGGAACCCTGGCAGGTGTCTTCAACTAAAACGGCTGCTTATTCCACGCACGGATGGACGACGGTGACGATCCCTTTCGGGATGTTCAAAGGAAAGGACGCGACGCTGGGTGACGGCAAAGGCGATCCGATAGCCAGTTTTGCCGACCTGCTGGGTACGTCGGGGAACAGTGCTTGCACGATGTATATCCATAACTACAGCAGCTCGTCCACGGCGACGGGTTTTTATGGGGCCTTTGATAATTTGAGAGTGGTACAGATCAAATAGATAAATCTAATGAGCAAGCGACTTCGAATTTTTGGTTTCCTGATGGGTGTCATTTTCCTGTCGGCCCCGGATGTGCTGTCTCAGAACCTGTATGTAGGGACGAATTATCATCCGCACGATGACAAGGATCCGGAGAAGATCGCGCGGGATATCCGGCTGATGAAAGAGGCGGGGTTCAAGGTTGTGCGCATGGGGCATCTCGCATGGGACAGCTATGAGCCGAGTGAAGGGCGTTTTGATTTCGTGTGGTTCGACGGGGTAATGGACGGGATGGCGAAAGCGGGTATCAAGGTGATCCTGGACATCGCGGTGCGTCCGGCGCCGCTGTGGCTGCATCACAAATTTCCCTCCATCGATGTTGTTGATGCGAGCGGGAACAGGCTCTACCCGAATCATCGGTATATGGAGGACGTGGGGGACCCGGACTATCAGCGGTATGCGTTGAGGTATGCCGATTCGCTGACCCGCCACTACGCGCATCATCCGGCCTTGCTGGCTTTCGGCATCGATAATGAATCGGGGGACGGGCCGATCTCGTATTCGGAGACCGTCAGGCAGCGTTTTGTCGTCTGGCTGCGGCGAAAACATGGTAGCGTGGACAGTCTAAACAGGGCCTGGGCGGGACAGCGGTGGTCAAGGAAGATAGGTGATCTCGGGGAGGTCGGGCTGCCTGTCTCCGGGAATATAAATGGCGCACCTGAAAGAATGCTGGATTTCCGCAGGTTTGTATCGGACGAGGTCAGCGGCTTCCTGCTCAAAGTCATCGATAAGGCGAACGCGAATGCGCCGAATGCCTTTGTCAATACCAATGCCTGGTATTACAGTCCCATGAAATTCTTCGACTATACGCCCGTTGCCTATTCGGGCAAGATGACGCGCGAGGGTTGTGGATTCTATCCCGGGAATTCCCTGACGAACAGCTATGGCGTAATGGATGCGTTGTTTGGGATCGCCAGGATACAGTTCGAAAGTGCTAATCCTTTCTGGTGTACCGAGTTTACGACCATGACGGCTGCTCCGGGCTCTATCCGAAGGTCGGCTTATGCGACGCTGCTGTACGGTAATCAAATGGTATGCGGGTGGACCTGGCAAAGCATGCATGGAGGCGAAGAGCAGTACCTGGAAGGGATGCTGGATTGGGACGGGACGCCCAACCGGAAATACGAAGAATATAAAAGGATCGCCTCCGAGTTCAGTAAGATCGAAAAGTATTTCCCCTACAAGCCGCAGGCGGAGGTAGGGTTGGCATTTTCTTTTCCCTCTGTGATTGCGGGCGGTTATTTTCCCGAGCAGCATCAGCAGCAGCTGCAGAGCTGCTTCGATCTCTTCGCTTATCGGAATATGGACGCCCGGATCATCGATCTGGCGCGTAGTCCGATGGACTATAAGCTGGTCTTGCTGCCCGGTGTTTCGGTAATGGACGAAGCGACTGCTTCGCGGGTTCGGCAGTTTGTGAAAGCCGGAGGGACAGTAGTGATGACCGGCAATTCGGCGGTGGTGGACGAAACGGGGAAAGTTTTCGCGTCGAAGCATCCGGGGCTTTTGAATGATGTATTCGGCATCCGGGTGGCGGGTTATGAGGAGACGGCGGTTATGAACGAGCTGTCGAGGAAGCAGATCAAGGGGAATGCGCTGCAGTGCGCGTACAAGGGGGCTTCGCTCAGCACGGAATCGGCGAATTTCGAGGTCATCGAGCCGCAGGGTGCGGAGGTGCTGGGCACGATTACCAGCCTGGACAGGGATTACCCGATCGTAACGACCAACCGGTATGGCAAGGGCAGGGCCGTCTACGTAGGGGTTTCTGCGAAGAGCGGCATATTGGGCCCGGTGGTGGATCAGCTGATCGGGGAGCTTTCCCTGCGGAAGGGGCCCGTGGCGCCGGCCGGAGTTATGGCCCGGCAGATCGACAAGGACCATGTGCTTTATTTGAATGTCAGCGGTGATCCGAAAGAGATAAGGCTCGAGGGCAGCGCCCGGAGTATTCTCTCGGATAAGGAGTATACGGGAAGATTCGTGATCCCGTCGTATGAGCCGGACCTTATTGAATTAAAACAACAGTAAATATCAAATAGAAATGAAAAGTAGATTCGTTATAGTTTTTACGGTATGCTTAGCTGCCCTGGCTTCGCTGGCGGCTTGCAGGAAGGCGGCTTCGACGCCTGTGCTTTCCCTGACCAACCACACCGATACCATTGCGGCGACGGGGGGTACGAAGACGATCAATTTCACGAGCGACGGCGCCTGGAGTATCGATACTACCGGTCTGGGCTGGGTAAAAATAAGCCCGGTGTCGGGCGGCAGCGGGAGTGCCTCCTTTCAAATTACGGTTGCCGATAGCAATGCCACGGGTGCGGTCCGGTCAAAGCTGATCTATGTCAGCTCTTCGAGCGGGCAGGGGAGGAGAATTATGGTGTATCAGTATGCCCTTATTTATCCTTCTTACAATACCTCTCCCATTCCACCGGATGCTTCGGGTATGGGCAGCACAGCCGCCCAGCTAATTGCAAAGATGACCCTTGGGACGAATATCGGCAATACGCTGGAGCTGAATAATATCGAGCCCTATCCCACGCTGGCGTATATCCAGTTCCTGAAGCAAACGGGATTTAATGCCGTCCGGCTGCCCTGCGGCTGGTATCTGCATGGCGGCAATAACCCTACGGCCAAAATTCCACAGGCGTGGATGGATTCGGTAAAGCAGGTGGTGCAGTGGTGCGTGAGCAACGATATGTATGTGATGCTGAATATTCATTGGGATGGCGGATGGCTGGAGGGAAACGGCAATATCACTGTTGCGAGGAAGGATTCTGTTCAGGCGCGTCAGAAAGCGTATTGGGAGCAGATAGCGACTGCGATGCGTGATTTTGACGAGCACCTGCTGTTTGCCAGCGCCAACGAGCCGTTCGGTATCAGCAATGATGACCAGGCCAAGGTCCTTGTTTCCTATCATCAGGCCTGTATCAATGCCGTACGTTCGACGGGCGGGCGCAATGCGTACAGGACCATCGCCATTCAGGGACCGGACGATTATATCAGGCCGGGGGGGTATTTCCCTACGGACCCTACACCTGACCGTTTGGCGTTCGAATTTCACAATTACACTCCGAGCAATTTCGCGATATTGGACCAGGATCCTTCGGAAGGCGGCTGGGGGTATATTTTTTATTACTGGGGGGCGGGGAATCATTCCACGATCGACTCGGCTTACCGGAACTCCACGTATGGGGAAGAGGCCGACCAACTGGCCTATTACACCAAGTTGAAAACGAACTATATCGACAAGGGTATTCCCCTGGTGATGGGTGAATACAGCACCAATCGCAGAAGCATCAGCCACCCGTGGGAGACTCATATACCACTGGATATGGTAAAACATGACAACTCGGTAGACGCGTGGTATACCTATCTGACCAGGCAGTGTCTGGCGATTGGCGCAAAACCATTCATTTGGGAGACCGGTGGTGTTTTTGACCGGGTAAATAATACGGTCATCGACCAGCGCACCGTCGATGCTGTAAAGAAAGGTGCACAATAAAGTATCTGTTGGTTAAAATAAAATGATTAGTAGATGAAGATCCGTACGTTGTTAATGATCGTCGGGATGCTGCCGGTGTTTGGCCGGGCGCAGGCGGTCGCCGGGGGAATGGGGTCGCGGGGAGAAATGACGTTGAGGCTGCCCGGAGTATTTGGGGACAAGATGGTTTTGCAGAGGGGTATTCCTATTCCCGTCTGGGGCTGGGCGGGTCCCGGCGCCGGGATAGTTGCGAAGTTGGGGAATGCGGTAGTGACTACGAAGGCAAACCGGGAAGGGAAGTGGATGGTACATTTTCCGAAGCTGGAGGCGGGTGGTCCCTATAGACTTGATATAACGGAGGAAGGGCAAGCCGGAGGCCGGGTGGAATTTAAGGATGTCCTGATCGGAGATGTGTGGATAGCTTCGGGTCAGTCCAACATGGAGTGGCAGGTACAACAGGCGAAGGATGCGGGGCAGGAGATATCGAAGGCCTTTTATCCCGGGATACGTTTTCTTATTGTCGAACACGACAAAAAGCTGACGCCGCAAACGGATATTGTGACCAGGGGTTGGGAAGCCTGCGACTCCGCCAGCGTAAAAAGATTCTCCGCTGTCGCCTATTTTTTCGCGCGGAAGATCCACGGGGACGAGCATGTGCCGATAGGTATCATACAGAGTACGTGGGGAGGGACGCCGATACAGGCGTGGACGAGCAGGGAGAAGCTGCTCTCGTCGCCGATCACGAGAGACGGTGTCCGGGCGACGGATACGCTTAGCGAAGGTCAGTTCTTGCAGGACAGCATAAATCTTGTGCGATTTTGGGATGTCGTTTATCATCCGCAGAATGGCGCGGACAAGGTCTTTCCGTTACCTGCGTATAATGATTCGGGATGGGGCAGTGTCGAGATGCCGCGAACGATGGACCATTTCGGGATCGGGAGGTATGAGGGGATCATGTGGCTGCGCAAGAAAGTCCAGTTGCCGGATGCTTTTGCAGGGAGGTCCCTGGTGCTCGATCTGGGACATCCGGAGATGAACTATTCGCTTTATTTCAATGGCGTTGAGATATGTAAAAACATTTGGAATGCGAGTCCCAGCCATTCTTACGCTATTCCGCCGAATCTGGTTAGAAAGGGAGAGAATACGGTTGTGATCAGGATGGCCATGCTGTGGGGAGGTGGGGGGCTGAAGCCGCCGGCTGAGGAGATATATCTTAGTGATGGCGATGAGAAAATATCGTTGGCCGGTGAATGGCGGTATAAGAAAGACCTCGAGCCCATGGCTCCCGTACGTAACTACCAGTATTATCCTTCAGTATTGTTCAATGCCATGGTGAATCCCCTGATCCCCTATGGCAATACCGGATTCATCTGGTACCAGGGGGAAGCCAATGATACGGCGGCATACGACTACCGGAAGATGTTCCCGATGATGATCGCCGACTGGCGGCAAAGATGGGGTAGGGGCGATCTGCCCTTTCTGTTCGTGCAGCTCGCCAACTTCAAGAGCCGGAAGAATGCCCCTGCTGAAAGCGAATGGGCTGAGCTGAGGGAGGCGCAGGCTATGGCGTTGTCGCTGCCTCGAACGGCAATGGCTTGCACCATCGATGTCGGCGAAGGGGCCAGCATTCATCCTATCGATAAGCAGGACGTCGGGCTTCGTCTCGCGCTGGGCGCCGGGAACCTGGTGTATGGGAGGCGTGGTATTGCCTCGGGGCCTGTGTATAAAAGTTACAGGGTCCAGGGCGACCGGGTGGTGATCCGGTTCTCCAGCATCGGTTCGGGGCTTGCGACAAGGGATGGCAGGCCGATCACCGGCTTTGCCATTGCCGGCGCCGACAGGCAGTGGCATTGGGCGGATGCTGTGGCGGACGGGGATGGCGTCATTGTTCATTCCGGCGAGGTATCGAGGCCGGTAGCGGTGCGGTATGCGTGGGCGGATAATCCGGATTGTAACCTGGTGAATAAGGAAGGGTTACCTGCTGTCCCGTTCAGGACCGATGACTTCCAGGGTATTACACAACGAGAGCGGGACGTGGTGGTAGATGCGGCCGTCGTGAAGGGGCCGCTGAACCGGACGTTCAATATGTGTGTGGGGGCCGGGAGGGCGAATGAGGGGTTGCGTGCGGACTGGCAGCGGCAGCTAAGGATGGTAAAGGACCAGCTGGGCTTTCGGTATATCCGGATGCACGGGCTGCTGTGCGACGACATGGGCGTATATAGCGTGGATGCTTCGGGGCGGGCGGCATACAACTGGCAGTATATCGACGAGCTCTATGATTTCCTGGAAAGCGTGCACGTGCGGCCCTTTGTGGAGCTGGGTTTTATGCCGGGGGCGCTGGCCAGCGGGGGGAAGACGATCTTCTGGTGGCGGGGGAATGTTACGCCGCCGAATAGCTATGACCGGTGGGGTGAGCTGATCGGGGCGCTGGTCCGGCACTGGGTGGAGCGGTATGGGGAGGAAGAGGTGGCGCAGTGGTATTTCGAGGTGTGGAATGAGCCCAATCTGAAGGACGGCTTCTGGACGGGGGACCAGGCGGAATACTTCAAGCTCTATGCGGCGACGGCGCGGGCGATCAAGTCTGTATCGTCGCGGTTCAGGGTAGGCGGGCCGGCGACGGCGGGGAATGCGTGGATCCCGGAGTTCGTGGATAACTGTGGGCGCAATCGTGTGCCGGTGGACTTTGTGAGCACGCATACCTATGGGGTGGACCAGGGTTTTTTGGATGAGCACGGCAACAGGGGGACGGTGCTGAGCAGGAATGACAGTTCGATCTGGGGCGACGTGCTGCGCAGCAGGGGGCAGATCGAACATTCTGCGCTGCCGGGTCTGGAGCTGCATTATACGGAGTGGAGCTCGTCGTATACGCCGAGCGATCCGCTGCACGACAGCTACGAGGAGGCGGCGTATGTACTGGACAAGCTGCGGAAGACAGGGGCGGCAGCCAATTCGATGTCTTACTGGACGTTCACGGATATTTTTGAAGAGGCGGGTCCGAGGTTTACGCCTTTTCATGGCGGGTTTGGGCTGGTCAACTACGAGGATATCGCCAAGCCTGCGTACTACGCCTATAAGTATCTGAACCAGCTGGGCGGGACGGAGCTGTCGGTCAACGACGCTGCGAGCTGGGCGTGTAGGGATGAGCGTGGGGGTGTCCAGCTGTTGTTCTGGGATTTTACCAATAACAGTCCGGCGGGCGACAGCCTGAACAACCAGGTGTATTATAAGCGCGATCTGCCGGCGCGGCCGAAGGGGAGGGTGCGGGCAGTCGTCGATAACCTGGAGCCGGGGAAGTACAGTCTGGCTGTGTATCGGACGGGGTACCGGGCCAATGATCCGTACGACACTTATCTCGACCTTGGCTCGCCTTCGCAGCTGACGCGGGAGCAGGTGAGGGTGATCCGGCAGAAGAACAGCGATGCGCCGGTGGTGGAGCGCAAGGTGAGTGTGGGGCGGGGTGGAAGATGTTCGCAAGTGCTGGACCTCAGGGAAAATGATGTATATTTTATTAATCTGCGCCGGCTAACCAAATAAGGAAGTGGCGCATATATTCTGACTATGGGAAAAAGGATATTTCGGTTATTGGTATGGGTTACCGGAAGTGTTTTACGCACTGGTTTTTTGTACGCGCAGGCGCCTTTGCCGGCGACTGCTCTGCGGGTAGTATCGCCCAATGGCGTTATACGGGTGGACCTGGCTATGGACGGCCGGGGGATGTTAACCTATGAGGTGAACTATGTGAAGGACGGGAGGACTGTAGTAGCGGTGCCCCGGAGCGAATTGGGGATCAGCAGGGATGACGCCGATCTTTCCCGGGGTTTGGAGTATGCCCGGCTGATCAGCGAGCGGAAGGTGGTGGATGAATACCGGATGATCCATGGGAAGCGGGCCCATTGCAGGAATGAGGCGAGGGAGAAGGTGTTCCGGTTCAGGAACGTGGAGGGCAAGCTGGTAGACATCGTCTTCAGGGCTTATGACGACGGGGTGGCTTTCAGGTATGTTTTTCCGGGGGAAGGCGTGAAAGGTCATGGTGCAACGGGGAATGGGGAGGACAGCTGCCTGATAACGGGTGAGCGGACCAGCTTTGCGATCCCGGAGGGAACTGAACGGTGGATACAGCAATATACCAGCGCATATGAGGGGCTTTATCCTTTGCGCACGAGCGGGAAGGGGGACGGGGAGGATCAGCGGGAATGGGGGTTCCCTGTCTTGTATAAGGTAAAGGACAAGCAGGTATGGGTGCTTGTTACAGAGGCGGATGTGACGAGGGCGAACTGTGCGTCGCGGCTTTGCAACCGGGAGGATGGCGAGGTTTACAGGGTAATGATGCCAGAAAAGGAGGTGGCGGCCGCCCTGCCCTGGCGGTCGGCGTGGAGGGTGGTCATGGTCGGTAGTCTTTCGGACGTCGTGGAGTCAACGCTGGTGGCGGATGTGAGCGAGCCGTCAAAGGAGGACAAGACGGACTGGATCCGGCCGGGTGCGGTGGCCTGGGTGTATTGGGCGTACAACCATGGTTCAAAAGACTACCGCAAGGTGGTGGAATACGTGGACCTGGCGAAGCGTATGCGCTGGCCTTATGTTCTGATCGACTGGGAGTGGGACCGGATGAGTAATGGGGGAACTATCGAAGACGCTGTGGGGTATGCGCGCAGCAAGGGGATAAGGCCGCTGATGTGGTATAATTCGAGGGATTCGGCGAGCTCGAGGGCGGGGCTGGACCCCTATGGGAGGCTGCAGACGCATACTGCGAGGTGCCGGGAATTCGAGTGGCTCAACCGGATCGGCGTGTACGGCGTCAAGGTCGATTTTTTCGAGGACGACCGTCAGAAGGAGATGGCGTACTATACGGACATCCTGGAGGACGCCGCGAAATATCATTTGATGGTGGATTTTCATGGGGCTACGATCCCACATGGGTGGGAGCGGACGTATCCGAACCTGATGACGATGGAGGCTGTTTATGGCGCCGAGTGGTATGCGTATGCTCCGACGCTGACCAAGTCAGGGGCGAGCCATAATGCGACGCTGCCATTTACGCGCAACGTAATCGGGCCGATGGACTATACCCCGGTGACCTTCTCCAATGCGGCGTTCCCGCATACGACGACGTATGCGCATGAGCTGGCTTTGTCGGTGGTGTTCGAGTCGGGGCTGCAGCATTTTGCCGACCGGCCGGAGGCCTTCAATGCGTTGCCGGCCGAGGTGCAGCGGTTCCTCATGACGGTGCCTGTGGCCTGGGATGACACGCGGCTGGTCGATGGTTTTCCGGGGAAGCGGGTGGTGATCGCGCGGCGCCGGGGGCGCGGCTGGTATATTGGCGGGTTGAATGGTGAGGACCATGCGCAGAAGCTCGAGCTGCGGTTCGGGTTTCTGGGGGACGGGGAATACGAGCTGCAGTTGATAGCGGATGGGGGCACCGACAAGGGGTTTGCAATGAAGAAGCTGACGGTAAGAAAAGGGAGCCATATCAGCGTGGACTGTCTGCCGAGGGGTGGATTTGCAGCGACGCTGAAGCCGCGCGGCTGAAAACCGGCCTATCCGATGAAATGTTAACTTTACAATTATGGTATACAATAAAATATCTGCGCTATTTCTTCTTTTGACGATGGGTTGGTTTTGTGCGGGTGCTCAGGGCCTGGGAGCGTTGTTCGACGATCACTGGAAGTTTGCATTGGGGGAGCAGGCGGGGGCATCGGAGAAGGGTTTTGACGACAATGGCTGGAGGAATGTCGAGCTGCCGCACGACTGGAGCATCGAAGGTGTGCCGGAGCGGCCAAATCCTTCCAGGGGAGCGGGTGGTTATTTTCCCACTGGCGTGGGCTGGTATCGGAAGGCGTTCACAGCGCCGGTGTCCTGGAGGGGGAACCCGGTGTCCATTCATTTCGAGGGGGTGTATATGAACGCTGAGGTGTTTGTGAATGGGCGGTCGCTGGGTGTCCATCCTTATGGGTATTCGCCGTTCTACTATGATATTACGCAGTTTTTGGATTTCGGCAGGCGGAATGTGATCGCGGTGCGGGTGGACAATTCGCAGCAGGTGAATTGCCGGTGGTACAGTGGTTCGGGGATCTACCGGCATGTGCGGATCACCGTGAAAGACCCGTTGAATATCGATCCGTGGCGGGTAGCGATCACCACCCCGGAGGTTACTTCGGATAAGGCTGTGGTGAGGGTTGCGGCTGTCGTGAAGAATGATCCGGGTGTGGCAGGGGATGTGGTGTTGTCGACGGTGATCGTGGATGAGAAGGGGAGGGTGGTTGCGCGTGACAGTGTGCGGGTCCAGCCTGAGGGAAAGGGGGAAGCGCCGGTTGAGAGGAGTCTGTCTGTTTTGCGGCCGATGTTGTGGTCAGTGGATAGTCCGTGGCTGTACCGGGTGAAGATGGTGTTGACGCGGGGCGGCCGGCGAAAGGATGAGTATGTCAGCACCTTTGGTATCCGGAAGATCGAGTTTTCGGTGAAGAACGGTTTCCGCCTGAATGGGAAGACGATAAAACTATATGGGGGCTGTATACATCATGATAATGGCTGTATCGGTGCGGTTGCTATCGACAGGGCCGAAGAGCGGAAGGTCGAGCTGCTGAAAGCGGCGGGCTTCAATGCTTTGCGGACCTCGCACAATCCGCCGTCGCCGGCCTTGCTGGATGCCTGCGACAGGCTTGGGGTGCTGGTGATCGATGAGGCATTTGACGGATGGCGCGAGGCGAAGAACGCCAATGACTATACGAGATTTTTTGACGCGTGGTGGAGAAGGGACCTTGAGTCGATGGTGTTGAGGGACCGGAATCATCCTTCGATAATCATCTGGAGCGTTGGGAATGAGATACTCGAGCGGAAGTCGCCCGGTGCGATCCGGACGGCCAGCGAGCTGGTTGCGGCGCTTCATCAATATGATATGACGCGGCCGGTGACCTCGGCGATGACGACCTGGGACAAGGAATGGGAGATGTATGATCCGCTGTTTGCGGTGCAGGATATCGGGGGGTATAATTACCAGCTGTTCAGGGCGGATTCGGATCATTTGCGGGTCCCTTCGCGGATCATCGTGCAGACCGAGTCATATCCGAGGGATGCTTTTGTGAACTGGAAGATCATCAGGGATAACAGCTATGTTATCGGCGATTTTGTGTGGACGGCGATGGACTACCTGGGCGAGTCGGGTATTGGAAAGAACAACTATCCGGGGGAGCCGCGGGGGGAGTTCTGGGAGTCGGAGCAGTATCCGTGGCATGGCGCCTATTGCGGGGATATTGATGTGACGGGATGGAGGAAGCCGGTATCTCACTACCGGAATATACTGAATAATGGTGCGAAGGGGAGGGATGGTGTGGAGAAGCTATATATGGCGGTGCGGGAGCCGAAGCCTGACACGGGGAGCATACAGGAGACCTTGTGGTCGGTCTGGCCGACATGGGAGAGCTGGACCTGGCCGGGGAGGGAAGGGAAGGAGATGCAGGTGGAGGTGTATTCGAGGTATCCGAAGGTGCGGCTGTATCTGAATGACCAGCTCGTGGGAGAGAAGAGCTGTACGGAGGCGGAGGAATTTAAGGCAACATTCAGTTTGCCGTATCGTCCGGGTGTGCTGAAAGCGGTGGGGGTGGGTTCGGGCGACGCGGTGGTGTTGCGGACGGCGGGTGAGCCGGTGGCGATCAGGCTGTCGGCGGACCGGAAGAAGCTGGCGGCGGACGGGCAGGGCCTTTCATACGTTGCGATCGAGCTGGTCGACAAGGATGGGGTGGTGAACCCCAATGCGGACAACCGGCTTGTGTTCAAGGTGGAGGGGCCGGGGACGTTGGCGGGGATAGGTAACGGTGATTTGAAGGATACGGATAGGTATGTCGGGAATACAAGGAAGGCCTGGCATGGCAGGGCGTTGGCGGTTGTACGCAGCACGCACCGACAGGGAAAAATAACGCTCACGGTTACGGGGGATGGGTTAAAAAAAGGAGTGGTGGTCATCAATTGATATGGTTAAAACAATAGTTCATATTATCCTGCTGCTTTTCAGCGTACAGGAAACTTTTTCTCAGGGCAAATTGCCCGATTCGACTAAAAAGCCGCTGAGGGTCTATCATACACAGCGTATTTTATTTTCGGGGAGGCCTGTTATCGATGGTAGGTTGACCGATGACTGCTGGAAAGCCGGGGAGTGGGCCGGTAATTATATGCAGTGGATACCTAATGAAGGCGCCCGGCCTTCGCAGCCAACGCAGCTGAAGATCCTTTATGATGATAAAAATATTTATGTAGCCATCCGTGCATTTGACAGCCTGCCGGGAAAAATCATTCGAAAGGCCGGGAGGAGGGATGAATTTACCGGCGATATGGTGGGGGTTTGCTTTGACAGCTATCACGATCGTCGGACAGGGTTCGAGTTTGACGTTTCTGCGGCGGGACAGAAAGTCGACCTGCTCATAACCAACCCGACCAATGCCGACAACAACTGGAATGCGGTGTGGTATGTAAAGACGTCCAGGGAAGATTCTGCCTGGACTGCGGAATTCAGGATACCCCTGAGCCAGCTTCGTTATAGCAAGGATTCGTTGCAGGTGTGGGGACTTCACAGCTGGAGATGGATCGATCGTTTCCAACAGGAAAGCGATTGGGAGCCGCAGTCCTCGACGGGACCGGGCATGTTGTATCTATTCGGTGAACTTCAGGGGCTGCAGGGATTATCGAGATCGCGGAGGCTGGAAATTATGCCCTATACGGTAGGGAAGCTCAGTACTTTTAAAAGAGAGCAGGGCAATCCGTTTGCCGACAGGGGCAGGAGGTGGTATGGGAATGCAGGATTGGATGCAAAGATCGGTGTGGCAAGCAATTTTACGGTCGATCTTACTGTAAACCCTGACTTTGGACAAGTGGAATCGGACCCATCCGTGATGAATCTTTCGGCGTTCGAAACTTTTTATGAGGAAAAGCGGCCTTTTTTCCTTGAGGGGAAAAACATTTTCAGCTGGGATTTCGATGGCTCGAGCCTATTTTACAGCCGCCGGATCGGGCACGCTCCTTCCTTTTATCCCGTCCTGAGTAATAATGAGCGGATGCGCTATCCTGACAATACCGCGATATTAGGCGCGGCGAAACTGAGCGGTAAAAATTCCAGGGGGTTTTCAATTGGAGCATTGCAGAGCATTACGGCATCGGCATATGCCAGCATAGACTCGTCAGGGTACAGAAGAAAGATAAAAGTAGAACCGCTGACGAATTATGCGCTTGTCAGAGTACAGCAGGATTTCAGGCAGGGAAATACGGTGCTGGGCGGTATATTTACTTCTACCAACCGGATGTTAAACGCGCCGCAGCTGGATTTTATGAACCGGAATGCTTACACCGGAGGGATCGACTTGCTTCATCAGTGGCATGACAAGGAATTTTATTTAGATGCGAAGCTGGCGGGGAGCAGCATAACCGGCAGCCGGGATGCGATGATCGACCTTCAGCAGTCATCGGCGCGTTATTACCAGCGGCCGGATGCGCATTATCTGCATTTCGATCCTACGATCAATACGTTGACGGGTGCAGGCGGAAGCATCAGGATCGGAAAAGGCAGTAAAGGGTTCTGGCGTTATTCCAGTGAATTGACGTGGCGTTCGCCCGGCTTCGATCTCAACGATATGGGCTATATGCAAATGGCTGATGTCGTCAAGCAAAAAAACTCGGTCTATTTCTTTGTGAACAGGCCAGTCTCTATTTTTCGGACCTATAATGTTACGTTGTCCGAAACAAATAACTGGGATTTTGGACTTCGGTATCTTGGCTCAAGCATAAATCCTGGCGTATATCTCGAGTTCCTGAATAAATGGGCTTTGAGCGCCGGGGCCAGCTATACTCCGCAGTCCCTCGATAGCAGGATATTGCGCGGGGGCAGCGCTATGCTTGTTCCCTCTGTGCTGGATAACAACCTTTATGTGAGGACGGACCCTTCCAGAAAATTATTTTTCGAGCTGAATTCCGAATTGTCTGCATCGGGATATAACAGCGCGCGGTATTATTCCCTTCAGCCGGGAATAAGATTCACGCCGATCAACACCATCAAATTATCCGCGAGCTTTAATTTTTCGGGCAACAGAAACGATCTGCAGTACGTGGCTACGGCCTCCGGTGGCAGCGGGCAGCGGTATATCCTTGGGAGGATCGACCAGCAAACGATGTCTGTCACTTTCAGGGTCGATTATAATATAACCCCTGAGCTGTCGATCCAGTACTATGGGAGTCCATTCGCTACGACAGGGAATTATTCGGCATTTAAGAGCGTTGTTAACCCCGGGGCGGGCAATTACCATGACCGTTGGTTAGACTTAAAGCCTGTACTGAATGGGAATACCTACGAGGTTTCGGAGACGGGCAATGCTTCGCGCGATTACAGTTACTCAAACCCAAATTTCGATTTCAGCCAGTTCAGGTCTAACCTGGTCCTCCGCTGGGAGTATCGCCCCGGGTCTCAATTCAATTTTGTATGGTCGCAGGACAGGACGGCGTTCGTTCAGCCGGGTGGGCAGGATCCGGGAAAATTGATGAGTAGCCTGCAGGACGTCTTTCCCGGCAATATTTTTCTTATAAAATTCAATTATTGGTTTTCGATATGACAAAGATCAGAATAGGAAAGGTTGTAGCCCTGTCTTTACTGGCGATTTTCGTTGCAGGGCTATCCGTAAAAGCTCAGCGTGCCAGTGATTTTTTTCCTGAAAAGGACCTGGTGACGACGGGCATCTATTATTATCCCGAGCACTGGAGCGAAAGCCAGTGGGAGCGGGATATAAAAAAGATTGCCGACATGGGCTATGAGTTCGTCCACCTGGCTGAATTTGCCTGGTTCAGGATGGAGCCTGAAGAGGGAAGATTCGATCTTGCATGGCTGGATAAAATAGTGGGTCTGTGTGCCAAATACAAAGTAAAGGTGCTATTATGCACGCCGTCCGCCACCACGCCGGCCTGGATGCGGACGAATTATCCTGAGACCTTTATAATGGACGGTCATTATATCCGTGGCGAGCATGGCACGCGAGGGCTTGGATCGATCGTCAATCCGGTGTACCGGAGGTATGTGGAGAGGATCGTGACCGAAATGGCAAAGCGTTACGGGCAGGATAAAAATGTGATCGGATGGCAGCTCGACAATGAGCCCGACGCCAAGCCGGACTACAGCCCGTCTTCGCAGGAGGCCTTCAGGCAATGGCTTAGAGACAAATACAAGACCATTGATGCCTTGAATGCGGCCTGGGGGGCGGCATTCTGGAGCCAGTGGTACAATAATTTCGAACAGGTCATCATTCCCAACACGAACATTGTGAACTGGTGGGGTAATAATCCTCATGCTTTGCTGGACTTTAAAAGATATTCGGCGGATGCGCAGGCCGAATTCCTGGACTTTCAGGCGGGCATTCTGCGGAACAACATTTCGAAGCATCAATACATCACCACGAATTACCTGGCGGTGTCAACGGGCGCCGACCCGCGTCGGGCGAAGAAGCTCGATCTTGCAACGTACACCGCCTATCCCAATGGAGGGGGCGATAATTTGGGCGATCTCGGATTCAGGCTTGGGAATAGCAGGCTTATCCTTTTTGCTGCTGAATATTATAAGTCCGTCGGGGGAGCAACGGGGGTAATGGAAATTCAGCCGGGACAGGTGAATTGGGGCAGCTCGAGCCCTCTTCTGCTGCCTGGCGCCCTGCGAATGTGGCTATATCACAATCTGGGGGCAGGCGGGAGGGTTGCCTGTTCGTACCGTTATAGGCAGATCCTTTATGGTGCGGAACAGTATCATTCGGGTGTAATACGAACGGACGGGGTGACGCCTTCGCAGGGCGGCGAGGAGTACATGCAATTCATAAAGGAAATAAAGGAGCTGCGCAAACAGTATAAGCCGGGCGCTAAGATGCCGGAAAAACTGGCTGCGCGGTCGACGGCGGTCGTTTGGAACCTCGAGAATTACTGGACGATCGACAGGCAGAAGAACAATCAGCAGTGGGATGCGTGGAATTACCCGGTAAAGTTCCTTGAATTGGCGAAGTCATTGGGCGCACCGACGGATGTTGTCCCCGAGACGGCTGACCTGTCGAAATATAAAGTTGTTATTGTCCCGGCCTATGAAATGGCTGATGCGGCACTCGTGCAAAAATGGAGCGATTACGCCATGGCTGGCGGGCATCTGGTCATCACCTGCCGGACGGCGACGAAGGACCGCATGGGACATTTCCCGGAGGCTGAAATTGCCGCACCGATCTCCGGCCTGATCGGGGCTCACGTTAGAGCAACGGACATGCCTACGAATAGCGCTAAAGGAGAGGTTCTTATGGGGGCGACCCGCTATAGCTGGAATACCTGGGGCGATCTGCTGGTTGCGGATAAGAACACGGAGGTTCTTGCAACTTACAATAATCAGTTCTACAGTGGCACTCCCGCTGTGGTAACGCGAAAGACCGGTAAGGGGTCGGTGACCTATATCGGCGTGAATACCGATGACTCCCGTCTGGAGAAGGATATCCTGCGGGCTATTTATGAAAAAGCCGGAGCTGCGACGGAAGACTACCCGAAGGGTGTATATGTTTATTGGCGGGATGGTTTTTTTGTGGCCGTCAATTATTCTTCGGAGAGCTACACGATGAATATTCCTGAGACAGGAAAGATATTGATTGGAGAGAAGACACTGAAGCCCGCCGGGGTACTGGTTTGGTCTGAATAAAAATGAATAAATAGAAAAATGAAAAACCAATTTATGAACCGGACGGAGTCCGGTTCGCACACGAGGCTCAAAGCCGAAGTGTGCAGACATTATGGTGTGGGCCAAAAAATTATTTTTGGTCAAAATTTTTTGGCCCACACACTGTTGTTCCTGCTGATCACAGCGGGTGTTGTAGATGCGCAAAAGGTAATAGGGGACAATGGCCAGGAGGAAAAGATCCGGCTGTTGATCGGGCAGATGACGCTGCAGGAAAAAGTGAGCCTGCTGCATGCCAATTCTAAATTCTATGTAGCCGGGATCAAGCGGCTTGGTATTCCGGAGTGGGCGTTGAGTGACGGGCCTCATGGGGTTCGTGCAGAGATCCACCGGGATGACTGGGGGTATGCCGGATGGACAAATGATTCGGCGACCTGTTTCCCACCGGGTACGGCGCTTGCGGCTACATGGAATCCCCGGCTGGCTTACGAACGGGGGCTTGTGCTGGGAGAGGAGGCCCGTTATCGCAAGAAGGATATTTTATTGGGTCCCGGCGTCAACATTATCCGTTCGCCGTTGTGTGGAAGAAATTTTGAGTACCTGAGCGAGGACCCATTCCTTGTTTCAAAGATGGCCGTTGCCTATATCAGGGCGCTGCAATCCAAGGATGTGGCTGTCAGCGTGAAGCACTGGCTGGCTAACAACCAGGAGGAGCACCGGGATTCTATTGACGTGTATATGAGCGAAAGGGCGCTGAGGGAGATCTATCTGCCCGGGTTCAAGGCTTCTGTGATGGAAGGCGGCGCTTATACGGTGATGGCTGCGTACAACCGTTTTCGGGGCGACTGGTGTTCTGAGAACGGCTACCTCGACCGGGAGATACTTCGCAAAGAATTTGGTTTCAAAGGGGTACTGATGACCGACTGGGGTGCTGCGCATTCGACGGTGAAGGCGGCTCTGGCCGGTCTCGATCTGGAAATGGGTACGGATATAAAAGATTATAACGAATGGTATTTCGCCAATCCGTTGGTCAGGGCGGTGGAAGAGGGGAAAGTGCCGGTGTCGGCGGTCGATGAAAAGGTTGCGAATGTGCTGCGGGTGATGTTCCGAACAAAGATGCTGGGGGAAGGGAACCGGGAAAAAGGAAAGATGAATACGCCCGAACATCAGCAGGCTGCGTATACCTCGGCTGCGGAAGCGGCTGTGCTGTTGCAAAATAATGGAAACTTGCTGCCGCTGCATTTCGATAAGATAAAATCGATCGCAGTCATCGGGGATAATGCCACGCGCAGACATTGCGGCGGCGGGCTTAGCTCGGAGATCAAGGCCTTGTATGAGATAACTCCGCTGCAGGCGCTGCAGCAGAAGTGGGGGGCCGCTGTTAAGATCAATTATGCGCAGGGATACGAAAAGCAGTCTACATTCAAAGAAGGCAGTAATGCTGGTCAGGCCGGGGCGGGCAAAGTGGACTGGAAGCTGATCGATGAGGCCGTGAAGGCTGCCAGAGAATCAGAGGTGGCTATCGTTTTTGGGGGATTGAACCATGATTTCGACACGGAGTCTTCGGATAAGCAAAATATGGGTCTGCCGTACGGGCAGCAGGTTCTGATACAGGAGGTCGCCAAGGCAAATCCCAATACGGTGGTGGTGATCATTGCCGGATCGCCTGTGGAACTGGCCGGCATTGTCGACCGGGCGCCCTCCATTTTATGGGCGTGGTATGGTGGTATGGAAGCGGGAAATGCGGTGGCGGATCTGCTGAGCGGCAAGGTAAATCCGTCGGGTAAGCTTCCTTTTACGCTGCCGGTATCGTTGGCGCAATCGCCTGCGCATGCGTTGGGCAATTATCCGGGCAGGGATATGAAAGTGAATTATGAAGAGGATATCCTGGTGGGGTACCGGTGGTTCGATACGAAGAAGATACAGCCTCAGTTCCCGTTCGGGTACGGGTTATCGTATACTCAGTTTGCTGTTAGCCAATTTTCAACGGATAAATCCAGCTATGGAAAGGATGAGACTATCGGGGCGCGGATTGTCGTCAAAAATACGGGTAGCTCTTACGGCGCCGAAGTTGTGCAGCTGTATGTGAGCGATCCGGTATGTTCTGTATTGCGACCCGAGAAAGAGCTGAAGGCTTTTGAGAAGGTGTTCTTAAAGCCAGGGGAAACGAAAACGGTTGAGCTTCGGGTGAAAGTTGCTGATCTGGCTTTTTATGATGAGTCGAGGAAAGCGTGGAATGCGGAGGCGGGTGAATATATTTTGCAGCTGGGCAATTCATCGCGTAATATTTTTCAGAAGGTAAAGATCGTGGTTAAATAATAATGGCTTTGCCCTTATAGGTGACTGTTTTAGTTGTGGCGCCGATGACGGCGATGCGGAAGCGGCGGGTGGCGAGCATGCCGGGGAATGTGCCTTTGCGATCGGAGATGGTAAGGGTGTGGCGGGCGTCGTCCCAGCTGAATTCGATCTCGCTGAAGGCGCCCTGCTCGTAATTGTAGCCGTCTCCTTCGTCCTCGTAGAGGGTGAAGCGGGCGTCGGCGCCGGGATAGACGCGGAGCTCGAGGTCGTCCCATTTCTTTTCTGCCGCGTATTGGACGGCGGGTCCCCAGGGGATTATTGAGCCGGCTTTTATGAAGACCGGTATTTTGTCGAGGGGGGTGGCGATGTTTGTGTTGCTGCCGCCGGGGTATTTTGTGCCTGTCCA